>Ga0325400_1004155_pt1 | contig 13341 bp, 8 predicted proteins | sample PopdelMetagenome_2_FD_205662 | JGI IMG/M metagenome (GOLD analysis project Ga0325400, IMG submission 205662) | Populus deltoides microbial communities from Bellville, Georgia, United States - Xylem-PdKOR-R1 | ecosystem: Host-associated > Plants > Phyllosphere > Stem > Wood/Secondary xylem... | reverse complement strand
TATAAGAGATTTCAATAAATATTATAGATACCATTACCAATTTGGGCATGACATTGACTTATGTGAGGAGTTCCATTGGGAGATGAAAATCATGATGACTTTAGGAATGTAAAGAGTAAGGAACAACAATGCTAATATTGAAATAGGCATGGTGGCATCTTAAAAGGGGAATGCTGGAGTTTGTAGGCATTAACCTACCATGGAAGGTCCCTTAAGGATTATTCTAACAAAACTTGATTGTACGACCAATGAAATTTATAATGCTTTGCTTTACAATTATGATTACACCTTTCATACTGAGGGACCCTCCCTGACTTTTCAAGTTAAAATAAAAGGATTAACTAGAATTGAGAAATGTTTCACTCTAAAAAAATTGGAGAAGCAAGGGACATTAACAAGGAAGGTTGTTGAAGAGTTGGTCATTAATGATTAGGTCAACAAACTAGTGAGCAAAAAAGAAAGTCATTAAGTTCCTAATATTAATGAAATATAATGAGTATAGTGTGGTAGACCAACTTCAAAAAACTCCCACTAGAATTTCCATGTTGTCACTAATTTTGAGCTCTAAGATACACCAAAATGCATTATAAAAAGTCTTGAATAAGGCTTATATTATATAAGTCATCACCCAGGAATCTATGAAGCAATTGATAGGGTAGACCCAAGCTATGAACTACTTGTATTTCACCAAAGACGAGCTAGATCATCAAGGTACAAGACACAACGAACCACTATATATCATAATAAAGTGCAAGGATTATATGATAAATAAGGTGTCTATCAATAATGGATTGGCCTTAAATGTTCTCCCAAGTCATGTATTGGATAGATTACTTGCTGATGCATCCCATATAAGGTCGAATACATTGATGGCAAAGGTTTATAATGACTCTTTAGTATAAATGATTAGAGATAATGATATTGAGCTAGTCATCAAACCCTAACCTTTCCAACTAACTCTGTAAGCACTAGATATCTATCCCTCCTATAATATCTACTAGGAAGAACACAAACTCACTCTGTTAGGGCTTTAGTGTTTTATTTACATGAAAGGCTAAAATTTGTTGTAAATGGAAGACTGATCACAGTAAGAGATGATGAAACCATATGTAAGATGAAGAATGAGTCCATTCCTTATACTTGAGGTAAAGGAAAATAAAGATGGGAACGTACACGCTTTCAAGATCATAAATGTTGAGTGGGTACCGAAAAATACTATGAAAAAGAAACCTAAAATTTCTAAGGTTGCAAAAATGACTATAAAATGCCTTTTGAAACATGGGTTGACTTTTAAGTATAACATAAATACATGGATGCCTAAGAGGATTAATGTGATGAATATGAAATGTGTAGGTCAAATGTTTGCCTTATGGTTTAAGCTAAAAAAGCCAAATGAGGAAGGAATGGAGATTTCATCCATTCATATGACCTTTCCTCGACTTATCTATATAATACAAATTGAAGATAAGTTAGAGAATTTGAGAAATGTTTTTGATGATGCCATTGTAACAACTTAGAAGAAGATAAAAAGAGGGTTTATGATGAAGACAATAGGGCTGAAGAGGATTCTCATGAGATGCTACCTTAATTGACCATAAATACTCTATAAAATGCCTCAATAGCTAAAACACTTGTAAAAAAGATGAATAAAGGGAAAAAGGTTAACAATTGGGAGGTCTAAGAATTCCTAACTATCTTTTTAAGGTAATTAATTCTACGTGCTTTGTTTATATGCTCTGTTTTTACCTTGCCAACAATCATGGCTCAAATGTTGGTTAAAGGTTGCTAATTATGTTGAGCTGTTTTATAAAGTTTTAATGAGATCATGTATTTTATATCTAAATGTGTCCTTTTCTTTTCCTTGTCTATATTTGTTTTTTCTACTACAATGCAATTTACACCAAACACTTTTTGCTGTTAGAAATCCTAAAAGAAATCCTTCATAAACACACCAAATCATTGGATTGAGAATAATTAGCCTAACTTTGATGAAAGCTTAATCAACATGGATGAAGAGGATTGGGAAGATGGTTATGTAAAAGAATTTGTTAGGCTATTTAAACAGTCTAAACGTATCTGGAATCCCACTAAAGAGGAGTTAAAATTAGTGAATATAGACACGGAGTAGAATTAAGAAAATTGAAAATAGAGATTTTGATGTAAAAATATGAGAAATAGTTTGATAGCCTTGTTAAATGATTATGCAAATATGTTTGCATGGTCATATGCTTACATGCCAGATTTAGACATAGAAATTGTAGTATATAAACTGTAACTGATAGATGAATGTAAGCCAATCAAACAAAATATAAGAAGGATGAGGTATGATATATTGGTTAAGGTTAAAAATGAAGTGCAAAAACAATAGGATGCTAGGTTTTTTTTAAAAAAGTGGTCAAATACCTCCAATGGGTATCTAACATCATAGAGGTTCCTAAATAAAATAACAAGATTAGGGTATATGTGGACTTTAGAGATCTGAATAAACCTATATCAATAGATGATTTCTATTAACCCTATATAAATGTCTTTTTGGATAATGTTGCAAAGGCTCCACTCATTCCATTATAAATGAATTTAGGTACAATCAAATTAAGATGGATGAAAAGGACAAATACTACATTTGTTACCTATTGGAGAACTTTGTGTTACAAAGTCATGCCATTTGGGTTGATGAACACTGAAGTGACCTACAACGAGCAATGATGATATTTTGTTTATTATATGATCTATAAAGAGATCAAAATTTCTATAGATAATATGATTGCTAAGTTTAAAAAGGGAGACGATCATGTTCAAAATTTGAGGAAGTTATTCGAAAGACTGAGGAAATATTAATTGAAGTTGAATCCTATATAATGCATATTTAGGGTAAAGTCTAGAAATATACTAGGATTTATTATGAGCAATAGAGGAATTGAAATATATCCTAACAAAATTAAGGCTATATAAGCCATGCTTGCTTCTGAGACCAAAAAATAAAATAAAAATGAGAAGCTTTATAGGGTAGCTGAATTATATAACCCTTTTCATTTCTCAACTGACAACTACATGTGAACCAATCTTCTGGTTACTTTAAAATAAGAATCCTAGAATATAGGATGAAGACTACCAAGAAGCCTTTGACAAGATTAAGAAGTATTTGCAAAAATCACCTTTTTTGGTACCACCCATACCTAGAAGACCTTCATATTGTATTTGACCATGACTGAAGTGGCTATGAGTTGTGTATTAGGCCAACATGATAATTTTGGAAGAAAAAAGCAAGCCATTTATTACCTTAATAAAAAGTTCACTGATTATGAGTTTTAGTGAAGTTAGCTAGATAAGCTATGTTGTCGTCTGGTATGGAGCGCTAAACAACTTCGATAATATATATTGTATTATACAACTTGGTTGATCCTAAAAATAGATTCTTTTAAGGGCATCTTTAAAAACTCATACATGTCAAACCAAATAGCAAGATGACAAATGTTACTAGCATATTATGTGACTTTATCTATATGATGATAAAGGTAGTAAAAGAAAGTGCAATTGCTGATCACCTTGTAAATAATGACATTAATGAGTATAGACCTTTAAACTTTGATTTCCTAGATGAAAATGTCATAATAATGGAAAAGGCAGTAGAAAATAAATGGTGGATGATGTACTTCAATTGCACAATAAATGTATTTAGAAATGGAGTTGGCATTGTGATAATTTATTGAGAAAAATCTAATCTGCCAGTATAGCTCACCTAAAATAATAATGACATAATGCTCATACCTTCAATAAGAAAGTGATTATAGAATTATATGAGAAGTGAAAAGTCAAACATACGCTAACTTCTCTCCATACAGGTTTGAAATGAATGATGTTATGAGACAATAAACAAAAACATTAACAAGATCATCTAGAAGATGGTGGTCATATACTAAGACTGGTATGCGATACTTTCCTTTTCTATTTATGCATACTATATTGTGGTAAGGACATCAATATGAGCTATATATTACTCACTAGTATACAAGATGGAGGCAGTGATGCCTTTATAGGTAGAAATACCGTCACTGAGATTCCTAATGAGATTTGAGTTGGAAAAATTTGAATGGGCTAAAATATTGTATAAACAACTAAACATGATCAGTGAGAACATGTTAGCTATAATTTGAAACCATCAATTGTATTAGAAAATAATTGCTAGAGCATATGATAGAAAGGTCCAACTAAAAGAATTCAAAGATCCTGCCATTACCGGGTGAAGACTAGAGCAAATGGTTCTAAACTGTAAGGGTTGCTATATGGTAAAGAAAGATTTCTTATGAGGAGCATTTGTGTTAACAATAATGAATGGAAAAGATCTAATTAGACCTGTAAATTATGATTATGTAAAGAAATACTATGTGTAAATGTATAAGTCCTCATCACATCAATAAAACAAAGTTTATCCATGAATTCTCTTTTTAATATTCCCTTTTCTCTCTCATTTATCTACTTGTAGATACATGTAAACACACACAAATAATTATATTTAGTTAAGTTTATTTTTGTCAAGATGAAAACGTTACACTAATGGTACAAGGATAAGTATAATACAAACTTAATATAGATTTTATTGTTTAAATTCTAGAAAGTTTGATATTAATATGTTGTAATTGTTATCTTAATCAATTTTAATACCCTCATTGTTAAGTTGTGAGTCTTAATTCGTGGTGTATAATCCTTAGCACAACAAATATTTTATTCTTTCATAGCCTACCGTATGGAGAACCAATACCTTTGCTATAAAAGGATCTTGATTTGTTGAAATAAGTTAGTTCCATGAATTAAGATTCATGGTGCCACTCAAATAAGATAATTAATATGATAATGTTAATAACTTATAATGAATCATTAATGATAAATCATCCGATTGAAATCTCTTTTGTGTGTAATTTCCAATTGAATAATAAAAATAGTTTGAACTATACTTATTTAAAATACCATTAGTTTATTCTCTAACGTTAACAATTATTTTATCTCTATTAAATATTTACATTAATATCATATATTTTAGATCTCTTTAACTCTTTTTCTTTTATTATTTGTGGTTTTGTATTCTTAACCTCACTCTGGATTTATCCTGGCGTTGCTGAATTATTTATTATTTTGACACTATTGCACTTGAAAAAAAACATCAACTATTTGATCATGTCAGTGTACCTCCTTAATAATAGTAATAGTAATAATAATAATAATAATAAAAGCAAGGCATTAGGCCTGACTCCATTGTTTTTTTTTGTTGCCCTTCAGAAAAAAAAAACTAGACAAATTCACTTACTCTTCAGTTTTGACATAATTCTTAAATACTATTATAATTTTTTATTTGAATTTTAATATTTTTTTCAATCACTATATATCCAATATGAAAATAATAATACTAATAATAAATTATTTATGAAAATTCAATTCAAATCATTTTTTATTCTTAAAACTTGTAAATAGATTTTAAATATGATTTTCACATTTATGATTTGTTTTAGCTTTCAATCACACATAATAAAAAATGAACATAATATTTTAATAGTTTTTGTTAGCTAGCTTTAATAATAATAATTTTTTTAAACAATGATTCTAGTTAAAAAAAAAAATGTTCGTCAAGACAAATAAAAGATACATTAATAAGATAAATTATCTTAATAGAAAAAAATTCAAAATAAATATACTTTCACATTTAATAACAATTTAAAAAAATCCCCTCATAAGCTTATATTTTTTCTAGCCCCCACTCCGGTGAGTGCACACAACATGGAGTAGATATAATGGTGCGCGACAGGCAAATCAGAAAAGCAACGAAATCAAGCACGGAATAAAAATCACGAGCACTACTACCACTATAAATTATGTATGACTAGGCGCCATCATTACCGCACACCGGTCCTCTTCTCATTCTTCGCACGAGGCATAACATGTGCTTCTCGACAGGCAAACGCCTTCCACACTTGTGATGCTTCTATTATCCCTATTTTTAATGGTAGTACTCCACCAAGCTATCGGAGTCTACTTTCTCATCATCAACAAATTTTTAATTTATTTTTCCGAACCGATCATGAACTTTGCTTTTGATAGTGCAAATGGATCCCTAATTTTAGAGAAAACACAGGGATTCAACATTCATTTAAGCTTTAGATTCAATCTCTAAGCTTTAATTTTTTTAAATTAATAAAATTAAATTTTATTTTGTTAAGCCAATTATTAATAGAGCGAATCAACATTTCCTTACCTTGCAAGATTCCCTTAAGCATGCATAAAAAAACAAATCACAACCAAAAACAAAGAAAAAAATAATAAGGTGCCAAAAAACTCTCATCTCACAAGGCAACTTTGATACCTCTTAGTTTTCTATTTTATAATTTAACAATGGATAATTACAGAAAATCTCATCTGAAAATCACTTTCCTTATAATTATTCCATTTAACTACATGAGGTTTTTTTTTATAATTATTCCATTTAACAACATATATGTTCGTGCACTTAATTGACAAGTTAAAGGACGGAACAGAGCAAAATAAGAAAAAAAAATACACAAATTAATTATGTGGTTATCCTTAAATAAGAGGTGAGAGGGAACAGAAACTGGTGGTATCATACAGTAGTAGTTCAACATGTAGTTGTGTCGTACGTGTGAGCAATCATGAGCTAATCTCCTAAAATAAACGAAGCCTGGCTTGTAAGTCCATTTCCTAATACAAAATATCATTAACGAGAATAATTATCACCGGTGTCAGGATGACGTACCATATCCAAAGAACACAAGACATCCACCTCGTACGGACTAAGAAGTTGAACAATGGCCATCCATCAAACTTTTGGGGCTGGCAAAAGACGACTAGCATCTATGTTGTCTGTCCTGTACCACTGCTTAAGGTGCTCCTGACATGACCACAGACCGCAAGAAACTCACACAGTACAATCTTGGCATGGTATCTTCAATCAGCCACAAATTACAATGTTGTGAAGAAAGAGTTGAAAGCAAAAATTAATATCAGCAAGAGAGGATGTGGCATTAAAAAGCAGACTCCTGAAGATCAATAAAGTTTCGCATCACTTCTTTCCCATTCCCTGCTGCCATGAGTATCGATCAATTTCACACGTATCCAAAAGAATTTCAACATCCAAGACTTTTCATTATCCTGCTAAACCTGTCTATGACAACTGATGGATGCGCATGTGACCCATCAAGATTGATGGCATGATACTCTAACCCTTTCCACTCAGCAATCAATTGAAAATGTGGGCGTCTAAAGTAGCTACTAATAATCTCCAGAATTATTGTTTTTGGTGTTGCAGATACGATGTGAGTGAGACCTGCGCCATGAGCACCAATGATAACAGAAGCGTCTTGAACGGCTCGGACTTGCTCCTTCATAGACATATGAGCAAACAATCCATTGATAAGATTCACTTTGCACTCCAAATGATTAGATACCCAGGTCTGCAATGAATCAAAAACTTCTTGTTCATTGCTTAGCCTTGATTCAACTTTACCAACATGGCGTGGATGGGCTAAATAATCTTCGCGTCTGACAAAGAGGACATTATGCCCAGAAAATGGCTTTTCAGCTCTGTGTCTACTGACAGGGAAGTCAAAAGCTGCCCTGATCATTTCTCCAAACTCAGACAATCGAGCAGTTTTTTGGTCATCAGGGTTTTGCCAAAGATCATGCGCTGATGCTCCCTGACAATTTATTTTTTCAGTCAGTCCCTTGAAGAGTGCAGTCTCATATCCCAAAGGGACAAGAATAGCATGCCGAAGACAAACTGGGCCACTAAAGTCCTTAGCATATCTAACGCTTGAAAACAACGCTTTCCAAGTTCCTTCCAAGGGTGTCTGAAATTTGTCATCATCAGCAGGTCAGGTAACATAAGCATGTATCAGTATTCTATGCAAATTAGATCAAGAACAGCAGAACAAATTTGTAAGGGTGGTGAGCTCATAAAAGTAATTAAACATGACCTTCATTGGGTCAGTTAGGTGAAACTTTTCCACCATCCAGCCCTGTCATGTTTCCCAACTACGCAGAACAGTAGCAGAGCAAAAACAATGTCCAAAGTGACTGCACATTACAATTTTCGTTCAAATAAGGAGAAATTGTTGCTTGTAGTTGATTATGTTTCACTAGCAAGAAAGACAACATGATGACTAGCTCATCAAGAAGATTGAAAAGACTGGCCATGGGGCACTTGAAAATTTTCAGACGGAGAAACACAAAGCAGAGGATGACTAGTGCAAGGGATAAAAAAACTCTTGGCAGCTTGAGTATCCCCTGCTGAAATCATGATTATTGATCACTCATTAAAAAGAATTGGATCCACTAATTGCATGTTTGGAATAGAATAATGAACTTATTTTTAGAATGAAATAGCAAAACCACAGGGTTTGTTTGGGAAGGGGGGTGTTGAGGCAATCTGGATATTGGGGTGAGTGGGCAGCTTGTGATATAAATGGTGGTGTAAATTCAAATAATGGCTAGGGTTGTTCAAGCATGCTTTGAAAATCAACCTTCTCATGCTGAATTCAATCTTTCCAAGAACAAAAGCAATTGGATACTGACTTCTCAGTTCTACTAACTAAGCATTTCATAAATTTATGAAAGATGATTAAACGCTTCCACACCATCAAAGACATGCCATGTATGCCTGAGGAAGAAGAGTTGATATTATTTGATTACTGATTAGAAATAGAGAAGTACTCCACTGTAATTCATCTCTAAACCTAGAACTCTCTCTCTTCCAGTCCTCCCTTCCACTGATCTATAAAATTCAATACTAAACAATCCAAACAAACCAATTTAAGCATAAAATTAATTAAAGTCTCTCATATGCAATAATCTTAAAAGAGCCAAGAAATCATGTAAGTAAAACAGAGAGCATAACATACTCTAGAGTGACCATCCACAAAAATCAAGTGAGGTCGATAAGGCAAGTCGGTGACTCTCGAAGCAACATATGCACTGTACCAATCTGTGATAGTATGAAAAAGATTTGCATACTCAAATCTGGTGACCAAAAGGGTTGGCTCCTCAATCCACTGCAAGCAGATAGACCCATTACCATCAATAAGAGACAGGCATACCGCATAATTTAATCTACATAAACTTATTATCACCTCTATTTAGTAACAATTTTGTCTTCCTCTTATGAAATATTTCATTAAATTCCCTTCCACTCCTGTCAGTCTATAAGCGAAATTAATGATCAAAATAGATCATTTATTACTTAATCAATTAACATTCCAATCCGCTTCCACCACATCACTTGCCCTAAATAAAATTAAAAAAAGAATAAGATTATTTACCAGATCGCAATGAAACTCCTTGCTGTTATTATCCACAACCCGAATCGATCGGATCAACCCGCGCATGGTGTGTCGCATTACACTCCCATCAGGAACAAACGCATCTAAGAAACCTTCATCAACAAGCCATTTAGATCTCGCTGTCGATCCAAGAATCTCAAACGCACCGTTTTCGAAATCCGGCAACTCCTCCTCCTCACTTCTACCAATTACCTCCTCGATCCTCTCACCTCCTCTCGACATTTTAATCCTCTCCGGAACCATCCGTACACTCCCTCCCTCGCATATCGAGCTCCTTAATGTCTCGCTGTACAAGCACCTGAACCATCCGCCGCTCGAAAGCACGTCGATGCGGCGGCTAAAGCCGTTTCCGAAGTAAGCTTCGCATGAACGGACGGTGACTTTGTTAGGGTTTTGAGTCCATGGAAGGTAAGAAGGAAGTATTGGCCAAGCTTTTAGATTGACATTATTACTGTTACTGTTATTGTTACTGTTGTTTTCCGTATGGGAACGGTCGTTTGACGTTAGAGAAGAGTGGTATTCCTCTTGTTTGTTGTTAGAATTGTGGTGGTGAGAGGAGAAGTAGAGGCAAAGAGAGAGGGAGTTGAGGGCGAAGAGAGAGATAACGATCTTCAACAGCTTTGAATGCGTTTTGTTCATCTCTCTCTCTCTGCCTGGTCTCTGGATGAGTGTTAGATTTTATGTTGAATTTTCTCTGTTCCACCAAAATGGAAGTGCAGTTGACGTAACGCACCGTGCACTCCGCCTGAGCTACAAGGAGGCTGTGGAGGAGCCCACGAAGGTTGATTTATTAAATATTAACTACCATGACTTCAGCTTGACTTGAGTTTTAAAGCTGGCTGAGCCAATGCAGAGATGACATGTGATGCGCTTGGCAAAATGTAGGAGTGTTTTTTAAGTAACAAATGTTTTTTTGAAAAAGTAGAACAGTTTCAAGAATAACTAGAAAAATAATACATTTATTTAAGTCATTTTATTTCCAAAATTAAATTCGTAACTATCAAGTTAAGATATCATATTAAAACTTAAATTGTATACAACTAATCTTCTAATTAAACCTATTAAAATTTAAATTCACTTCAACTAACTAACTATTTTTATTGATAATTATTATAATTAATAATTAATAACTTAACTATAAATAATTTTCTTATTTATAATTATCATAATTATTAATATTAAGTTACATAATAAATTAAATATTGAAACTTAAATGAACTGCAAAAGAAAAATATATTTAACAAAAATCACACTTTTACTCTAATCTCAGTAAAAACAGCAAAAGAAAAATATATTTCAAGGGTTTTTATTGTTGCATTTTTCTTTTTTTTTTTTGGAAAGCATGGGAAAAAAAGTAACAATCAATCAAATAATAAAGAAAAAAATAAAAGATATTCAATTTGGAGTAAAATTGAAAGCAATTATGAGAAAAATGGTTACAATTGGCAAAAAAAATTTACAAATCCAAGGACTAAATTAGAGAAAGCGAAGAAATGAGAGGCCTGTGAAAATATGCAAATAAGGACTGAATTGAAAGAAATTATGAGAAAATGTCCAATTGGCCAAGAAAATAAAAAATAAAAACGCAAGGACTAAACTGAAAAAAGCGGCAAACTTTGAGGATCTACTTTAAAAAATTCCTCCTTAAAAAAAAAGTCGTTTCATGTGAAAAAAAAACATTAGGAAAACGCCATTGTTTTACATGAAAAAAAGGCATACGTTGGTGCATGCCCAACTTATCTTCTTCTTTTTTCTATGCTGCACCACCCCTCTTAATTAGTACTTAAAAGTGCATTCTCATTAAGGCTTTATATCATTATATTCATGGTTGTTAAAAATGCATTTTAACTCATAAAATCGGACAAGGCTTTATATCATCATATTCATGGTTGTTAAAAATGCATTTTAACTCGTAAAATCGTCCAATTTTACGAGTTAAAACACATAAAACGAGTAAAATCGAGGTTAAAACTCGAAAACTAGTAAAATCGGGTCAAACCCGGTCAAACTCGCTAAAAAACGGGTCAACTCGTAAAAAACGTTAAAACCGTAACATTTTCACGAGTTCACCAAAACTTTCAACAAATGCATAAAATTAGAAATGCTCCTCAGCCTCCTCTGTCTCCCTCCCACTCTTCAGAGTCCCTTCCCCTTTTCGTCCCTGTCTCCCACTCTCCCTGACTCTCTTCCCCTTTTCCCTTTCTCGTTTGGGCTGTTTTCCCTTTCCCCAGCAGATTAAGAAATCACTTTCCCCCGATCCGGAGCGTTCTTGGCGAGACGAAGATAATAATTTATTCCAATCCCAAGCTTTGTTTTTTCTGTCTAATGGTGGTGATTAGAGACAAAAATTATTTGGGTATTATGTGAATTTGTGTTTATCTTCTGGGTATTCTACTATTAATTGGTTTGCTTCTGGGTATTTTCTCGGAGGGGAAGTGGTGCTGCACTGCTGCTAGTAATTTTGTACTTCTGTGTGTTGTAATTTCTTGTAATTTTCACCATCGATTGAATTGATTAACCATCGATTGAAGTTGTCTAACAATGTTGTACTTCTGTGTGTTGTAATTTCTTGTAATGTTCACCTATGCTCTGTTTGATCTTGCTTGCTTTGGTGTTGTAGAGTCTGCAATTCTGCATAGACAACGAAGCATTCCAGGATTGCACTCTTGTCAAGGTCACTTTCCATTATCTTTAACTAAGCTTCTTAATTATATGAATTTTTGATAGAAAACTGAATGTGAAGGGAATTTAGGTGTAATTTCTCTAGGTATTCTCTAAATCTGTGTAATTTCTTGCTTGCTAGTTTCATGTGTTGTAATTGCTGGTTTCATGTGTTGTAATTGCTGGTTTTGTGTGAATCTGTGTAATTTAGGTGTAAGACTCAATAGTCCAAACGTTAGTAGTTATGCTTTTTGTGTATTACTGGATAGGTTAGTCTTGGAATGCCTTTTGCAGTGCTTCTGTTGAATGAATATAACCTAGCACTTAATAAGTTCCTGAATTGTGAATTAAAACCATATTTGATTAGAGTTGGATAGGTGGAGAGGAAGATAATTTGGAAAGTTTAAGCTTTTGAGGGAGTTTCAGCAACAGATAAATTTGTACTTGGAAGAAGAGAGTTCTTTCTTTTTTCTTGATGGGTTAGCAAGAGCTTTTAGGTTTCTAGATGGCATCTTAATTGTAATTGTAATTGCAATTGTTTTGACAGTATTATGATAAATGATTGTAAAATTTGCTTGTGGTAATAGAATAACGTCCTTCAATGTCATATTTATGGTACAACTTCTGAGAATTGTGAGAAATCATGGTAAAACTTGCTCGCGGTAATTGTAATTGCAATTGTTTTTGTGATGATTTGGCTGCAAGAAATTGTGAGTTCATGGATATCTTATCAGAACTATACTTGAAAAATTCAATTTTGTTCTGTGTTTCTTTATGGTACAGCTTCTGAGAATTTGATTACTGAAGTGGTACCTGCAAAAGTGCAATCTGTGCTGAATAATTGCCTTTTTTTTTTGTCTCACTAGAATAGTTTCCCATAAAAAATGTCTCCATATATACAACATGCATGCTCGTCATTTATTGAACTGCAGGATACAACATGTATATTTGTAATTATTGATGCATATATTGATTTATTGAATTGCAGGATATTTTATTTGAATTATGTATTTTAAGATGTTTGGATATTTGTATTGTTTAGAATATTTTACTTGCGATTTTATGATTTTAGTTAAAATATTTTACTTGCGATTTTATGATTTTTAGTTAAAAAATTTTACTTGCGATTTTACGATTTGAGTTTACGATTCAAGTTTATATTGTATGTTCCTTGTCGTGTCAAAAAAGCGTTTTTGACAACCTTGATCATATTGCACTTAAAGTATCATTAAATTCCCTAACTGAAGCATGTTTTATAATAACAAGTCTGATAATATAAGATAACTTTAATTTATGGTAAATGCTCATTTTAAATACAGGCCTATCACAAAAATCAAAG
>Ga0325400_1004153_pt1 | contig 13345 bp, 12 predicted proteins | sample PopdelMetagenome_2_FD_205662 | JGI IMG/M metagenome (GOLD analysis project Ga0325400, IMG submission 205662) | Populus deltoides microbial communities from Bellville, Georgia, United States - Xylem-PdKOR-R1 | ecosystem: Host-associated > Plants > Phyllosphere > Stem > Wood/Secondary xylem... | reverse complement strand
CCGGCGCGAGGGGCTGGATGTGACGGTCGACCAATACCCGTACACAGCGTCCAGCACTTCGCTGGAAAGCATTGTTCCTTCCTGGGCGCTGGCCGATGGCGACTCCGCCGTGCTGGCCCGGTTTCATGACGGAACCACGCGCACCAAGATCCGGAAGGAAATGCTGGACGCCCTTAAGCAGAACGCCCGAAAAAATTACGACTACGCCGTGGTGGCCTACTACCCCACCGATACAACCTTCAATGGCCTGAGCATTACGCAGATCAATCAGAAGCTGGGTCGCCGGAACAACGCCGAGACCGAAGCGGATCTGGTCATGGAATTAATGGATAAAGCGGCCCTGAAACGCATCCAGATGGTGTACCATACCATGTCGGAAGATGATGTGGAGACGATTCTGCGTTATCCGAACACGATGATCGCGTCGGATGCGGGCGTGGCGCGTTACCAGTCAGGCATGCCGCACCCTCGGGCATACGGCACCAACACCCGCGTGCTGGGACGCTACGTGCGGGATAAACGCGTAATCCCCCTCGAAGAAGCCATCCGCCGGATGACTTCCCTGCCGGCCCAGCGGTTTAAGCTCGAAGATCGCGGTTTGCTGCGGCCCGGCTCAGCCGCCGATGTGGTTATCTTCGACGAAAAAACCGTGGCCGATCAGGCGACTTACGCAGCCCCCCACGCCTACGCGACCGGCCTTTCGTACGTGCTGGTTAACGGCGTTCCGGTCATTGAAAACGGCAAACACACCGCTCAACGCCCCGGTCAGATTCTGATGGGTAAGGGCTACGTCGGCCTGGCGCAGAGTAAATAAGATAATTCACCAAGAAAGCAACACGGCTCCCGGTTCCTGGTCTGATTCCAGCGAGCCGGGAGCCGTCCGTTTTGTCCGCAACCGAACAGCATTTGTCCGACTCCGTACAAGCCTGACCCGGACATAAAACACCAACGCATTAACTATCAATGACTTAATAAAACTGGCACAGCGTTTGGCATATAGTAATCAGAACAGTGAACAACACGCTACTGAAACACAACAACAAATACTAAAACATAAAATACCATGTTCCACTTACTGAGTAACCTGATCTGCGCTGCCCTGTTAACCACAACTCCAGCCACTGAACCAACGGCAACCAAGAAGCTTTCCTTCGATGCCAGCGCTTATGTGAACGTTGAAAATAAGATTCGGGTAGCCGTTGAAAAATCGTCCGCTGAGCCGGTTGTCGTGCTGCTTCGGAATAAAAAGAACGAAGTAGTGTTTGAGCAGGTGATTGGCAAAAAAGCAGAAAAATACGCCGTGAAACTGGACGTGGCCGACCTCGCCGATGGTCAGTATGAACTGGAATTTAAATCGAAAGAAGGAAGCATCCGCAAGCAGGTCAATCTGGGCGGCCAGCCGGATCAGGAAACGGCGCGGATGATTGTCATGAAATAAAACACTTAACCTAGAACTGTGAGCTTCAAGTACAAGGTTAGTAGAACTGGAAAGCCACTCCGTTATCATGGAGTGGCTTTTTCGTTTTTACCAGCCCAGTGTCTTTTTCAGGTAAGCGGACAGTTCGTTGGCAATCAACTCATGGTCAGCCAGGTCGGGATGGCCGCCACACCCCCGGTTGTAACTCCGGGAAAAGAAATAGGAATGCACCTTCCTGTCTCCGCTGCTATTGAGCTGATTCACCACGCCCGTCAGGTATCGTTTCAGAACCGGGGTTAACGTCGAATCGGCCATTGGGCTGGTCAGCGTGATAATTTCCGCGTTGGGGTAATGACCCCGGATAGTCTTTATGAACTGAACATAAGCCCCGCAGAACTTCGTCGAATCCTGCCTGCCATCGTTCTGACCCAGACAAACCGTAATGGCGTCGGGCTCGTACCGGCTGAAATCCCACGGAATGGCGTTGGCCCGCTGGTTGACTTTATCAAACACCTGAGGCATGGTAATTGTCATGTCGCAGCAGCTGTGAATCAACCCAATGCCCGACACGGAAGTCAGGTACCACTGAGCGCCCAGTTGCCGGGCAACGCGCGGACCGTAAGCCATATAGGCATTGTGCTGATCGTACCATTGGCCCTGATTGCAGGGAAAAACGGAAAGGTCCATGCCCGTACCGCAGGTAATTGAGTTGCCCACGAATTCGAGTTTCCGGGTTGGCTTGGGCGGCAGCGCTACGAGCTTTTTGCACCGAAAGCCCAGGAACTCCAAATAGCCAATGCCCGATTCCGTATTTTTCACCAGGGTAACCGTATGTTCACCATCGGACAGTCCTTCGGCTATTTTAACGGTATTTGTTTTTTCGGTCAGTTTCAACCGCACCGGTGTGTTGTTATCGACGATGATTTCGAGGTAATTGTGGTTATTACCGCCCAACACCTCATCGTTGATAACCGCTTCGCAGGAAGGGCCTTTGAAGCGGGCCGTGATGTATACGCCGGACGCCCAGAACTTCGGCTTTTTAGGATCGCTGAAATCCACGCGCCCCGTGTACTGAATGGCTTTGTTATCGGCTTCAATCAGGGAATCCTGCCCCGGATGGACCATTTTTTTGGCGCAGCTCCCCAGCAGGAGAAAACAGGCTAATGCCAGGCCCCAAAAACGAGAGCCTTTTTCTAAAGTTCGTTGATTCATCATTGACGCTAACGTTGAACAGGCATTTGAGTTATTTCTGGGCAACGCTGCCGCCATCGAAGCCTTTCCGGAAAAAGAGCAGTTGATACTCTACGTTGTTGTGCCAGTACTCCCACGTATGGGCGCCCGGTCGCTCGATGTAGTCGTGGGCAATGCCCCGTTGCAGCAATTTCTGATGCAGTTTCTGGTTCACTTCGTAGAAAAAGTCCGCCGTCCCGCACTCGACCATCAGGCGCAGATCGCCGTTTTTGAGGCTATCCGTGACGTTGATCACCGTATTACGCTCCCAGTTATCGGGGTGGGTCGCCATCTCGCCCAGCGATTCCTTGATGTTCCAGTTGTTGGGAAAAGGCCGGATGTCGACGCCCCCGCTCAGACTACCCGCCTGCGCAAAGCGGTCGCGGTGGCGCGTTGCGAGGTACAAAGCACCGTGTCCGCCCATCGACAGCCCCGTAATGGCCCGGTGCTGGCGGTCGGCCAGGGTCCGGTAATGGCTGTCAATGTACGTTGGTAGTTCGCCGGCCATGAACGTCTCATAACGCAGCTCCGGATTAAGCGGACTGTCGATGTACCAGCTATTCGCTCCGTCGGGGCAGACAATGATAACGCCATAGCGATCGACCAGCGTCGTTAGTTCCGGCACTTTGGTAATCCAGTCGCGGTGATTGCCACTGTAGCCATGCAGCAGGTAGACCACCGGGAAACGCTCACTGGCTGCCGTCTGGTACTGACTGGGCGTGATGACAACGCATTTGAGGGGCCGGTGCATGGCCCGGCTTTCAACGGCAACGGTATCGACCCGGCCCGCCAGGGCCGCCCCCTGTCCGAACAGCCACAGGGACAGGATGAATAAAAATCGCATAGGTTCTTTTAGAATAGAATGAAAACAGAGAGCAAAATACGAACATTCTGCGTACAATTACCCGCGTTCTGCCCGCCGGATTCAATGCACAGAAAAACGGTCCGGCTTGGACATCTTGCCGCTGCTGCCTTACTTTACATTAAATCCTTCACTTACTTTTAATCCGTAACCATGAAACAGTTCCTCCTCGCGGTAGCTGCTCTTTTCGTAACCGGAACCTGGGCGACTTCATTCGCGCGGCCCGCTGAACCACCAGCTCCCAAGAAATACGTCGTTATTGGCTATGTCGGCTACGGCGGCTGGACCAAAGACCAGATTGACGCTCAGAAGCTAACGCACGTTAACTACGCGTTTGCCGTGCCGGCCGAGAATGGCGAACTGGCTCCACTTCGGCCCAAGGACGACGCGAACCTGACGGCGTTGACTTCCCTGAAGGCCGCCAACAAAGACCTGAAAGTGTTGATCTCCATCGGTGGCTGGGGTGGCTGCCGGTACTTCTCGGACGCGTCGCTGACGGATGCTGCCCGGAAAAAATTCGCCCGCAGCACCATTGAGCTGCTGAAAAAATACCACCTCGACGGCATTGATATTGACTGGGAGTACCCCGATCAGATTGGCGCCAACAATATTTTTCGGCCCGAAGACAAACAGAACTTCACGCTACTGCTGAAAGAACTGCGGGCGCAGCTGGACGCGCAGGGCAAGCAGGATAAAAAGTCCAAGTCCGATCATTACCTGCTAACGGCGGCCACCGGGGGCGACACGGCCTTTGTCAACCATACCGAACTGGGTAACGCGCAGAAGTACCTCGATTACGTGAACATCATGACGTATGACCTGTACCACGGCAACGACAAAAAGACGGGCCACCACAGCAGTCTCTACCCATCCAAAAAAGGCGACCACTCGCGGAACAGCTCCGACGAAGCGGTCAACGGGCATATTAAAGCGGGTGTTCCGGCCAGCAAAATTGTGCTGGGCTTACCGTTCTACGGACGGGGCTGGGCCGGCGCCAATGATCAGGATAACGGCCTGTTCCAACCGGCGACGGGCAAGCACATCAGTCCCAGCTACGATGAGCTAGCGGCCAATTACATCAACAAAAATGGTTTTACGCGCTACTGGGATGAGGACGCTAAAGCGCCGTATCTGTGGAACCCGGAGAGCCGCACGTTTATCTCCTACGCCGACGAAGAATCGTTCGTGCACAAAGCCGATTACATCAAGAAAAAGGGCCTGGCCGGAGCCATGTTCTGGGAGTACACGCTCGACCTGAAAGAAAAGAGTATACTGCTGAACAAGCTGGTTCAGGAGCTGGATAAGTAATCTTCTCTAGAAAGTAAAATGCCGGACCACTAATAGGCAGTGGTCCGGCATTTTTAGAATATCATTCCTAGAACGGATACTGCCGGGGCGTTGCCTGAACGCTGATCCATTGCACGGTGGTCATTTCTTCCAGAATAAAGCCATCGCCGAAGCGGCCAATCCCGGAGTCTTTCTCGCCCCCAAAGGCTGCGTTAGGTTCATCATTTACCGATTGGTCATTGATGTGCACCATGCCGGTGTCAATCCTGCGGGCCACCCGCAAGCCCCGCAACAAATCCTTCGTATGCAGGGCACCACTCAGACCGAACGGCGTGGCGTTGGCCAGCCGAATGGCTTCTTCGTCATCCCGGAACGGAATCAGGCCCACCGCCGGGCCGAACACCTCTTCCTGAAATATCGGGGTCGTTTCGTTGACATTGGTCAAAACGGTCGGCAAAACAACCGAACCCTCGGCTGACCCGCCGGTTTCCAGCCTGGCCCCGGCTTTCACGCTGTCCTCGACAAGTTGCAATACGCGTTTTGCCGATTTTTCGTCAATCAGCGGACCAATGACGGTTTTGCGGTCGGTAGGGTTGCCGTGGGGCAGGGCTCTGGCTTTTTCGATAAATTTATCTTTGAACTCCTCATAAATTCGTTCGTGAATCAAAATCCGGTTGGTCGACATACAGATCTGGCCCTGGTGCATAAAACGCCCGAAGATGGCCGAATCCACCGCCCGGTCTACATCGGCGTCGTCCAGGACGAGAAAAGCGTTATTACCGCCCAGTTCCAGCGCCAGCTTTTTGAGCCGTTCGCCCCCCAGGCGTCCAATGCCTTTGCCGACTTCGGTTGAGCCGGTGAAAGTGATCAGCCGGGAAGCCGGGTGTTCCACAAAATAGTCGCCAATAACGCTCGATTTGCCAACTACTACGTTGAACACCCCAGCGGGCAAGCCCGCTTCCTCGAAGACTTTAGCCACAAAAGTCGCTCCGGTAACCGGCGTTTGTGAAGCCGGTTTAACCACTACCGTATTCCCAACGGCTAACGCGGGGGCAATGGAGCGCATTGACAGGTACAGCGGAAAATTCCACGGGCTGATGATGCCAACCACACCCAGCGCTTTCCGGTATATGTAACTTTCCTTACCTGGCGTACCCGACGGCACAATATAACCGCGCATGTTTAGCGGAAACGACGCAGCTTCGATGATCATGCCGTAGGTTAACTCAACCTCACCAACGGCCTTCACGTAGGTACTGCCCGCTTCGCTGATCAGCCAGTCGACCAGCTCCTCTTTGTGCTGCATCAGAATTTCGGCTGCTTTCAGCATGAGACCCTGCCGGTCGGCGGGGTTAGACGTACTCCAGGAATAGCCTTTTTCCTGCGCCGTTTGGAACGCCCGATCCACATCCCCCGTTCCGGCGCACCGAAACGTATTGATGACTTCGCCGTTGAACGGGTTCAGATTATCGATGGTATCCTGCTCGCTCCCATCTGCCCACGTCCCATTGATAAACTGCTTGTTCAAATCGCTGTATGCATTCATCACTTCGAATAAAGATGTTTACTCTTTTACACGAAGCCCGCGGCCTTATCCCGGAAAAGCCTTGTAAAAGTGAGGGAAATGCCTGCGTCTGAACACCTTCACCCACAAGGTCGCCGATTAATAATGCCCCCGAATGAGTCCTTTAATGCGACGATCATAGAGTTGGCGGAGCGATTCGTGAACCGTCTCCGAAAGTGGAGGCAGCAGGGCCGATTCTCCGTTAGTAATCACCTGACGCACTTTCGACGCGCCCGGAATTACGGTCGTGACGGCGGGATGGTCCAGAATCCAGCGAATCGCCAATTGCGCCAGCCGCCCGTCCGGGAGTTGGTTTTCAATGTCCTTGACCAGATCGACCCCCTGATCAAACGGAATACCCGAGAAGGTTTCGCCCGCGTTGAACGCTTCCCCGTTGGCGTTGAAGTTCCGGTGATCGGTTGCAGCAAAGCTGGTCTGGTGGTTGAATTTACCCGTTAACAGCCCGCTCGCCAGCGGTACACGCACAATAATTGCCACGCCTTTTTCCTGCGCCCGACTAAATACCTCATCGGCAACGTGCTGACGGAACAGATTGAATATAATCTGCAGGGAAGCCAGTCCCTCCTGCTCCAGACACAGCAGCGCTTCCTCCGTGGTTTCGACGCTGACGCCCCAGTACCGAATCAGCTTTTCCGACTGCAACTGCCGCAGGTGGTCAAACACGTCTCCTTTCCGCAGTTCGTCGGTGGGAATGCAGTGGAGTTGTTCCAGAAATAACTGGTCCAGTTGCAGGCGCTGGAGCGAATCTTCGACCTGCCGGCGCATCGCATCGTAGGTAAAGTTCTGCGGCCATCCGTAGCCAGCATCCGACCGCCGACCCTGTTTGGTGGCCACGAACAGGGCGCTGTCCTGACTGCGCAGAAACTTTCCGATGGTCTGTTCACTAATGCCAGCGCCGTAGACATCGGCCGTATCGATAAAATTTCCTCCCTGACTGACGTAGGCTTCCAGAATCCGGAACGCATCTTCTTCGGCAACGTTGCCCCAGTCGGTGCCCCCCAGCTGCCAGGTACCTAATCCTATTTCGGAGATTTCCTCGGTCTGAAACTTTCTTTTTGGCAATACCATATCGTCTTTTCGTTATAGCAACAGCCGCCCGGGTGGTCCGGGCGGCTGCCTGATCATCGAGTTAATTTATTCCGCTTTGGCTTTCCATTTCTGGCATAACCGTTTTACAGACTTTATGTCTGCCGGATTGCTGAATTGTTATTCTGTAACGGTTCGTCAGGGCACCACAACCCGTACCGACTGCCGCACCCCGCCCCGCTGGGCCGTCAGCAGATAGACTCCAGTTTTCAGCGTTTGCAGGGGCCGCACAACCGCCGTTCCCTGGGTCCCGCCCGCAGCGGTGCAAGCCACCGGCTGTCCGAAGCTATTCGTTAAGCGTAAATCCGCAGCGGTCCAGTTACGCAGTTGAACCCGAATGGCTGGCTCCATAACCGGGTTGGCCAGTAGCTGAAGGGAGGGCTGAGCACCGTCTACCGCAACCGCAACGATTTTAGAGTAGTCAAAACTTCCGTCGGTGTCCACCATCCGCAGGCGGTAATAAGCCGTCTGGCCCAGGGGCTGCACATCCAGAAAAATATACCGTTGCTGGTCGGAGCTCTGGCCCCTTGCACTCGTCCGGCCGAGGGCGAAAAACTCCCGCGCGTCCTTACTGCGCTCGATCACGAAGTAATCGCTGTTCTGTTCCCAGGTAGTTGTCCAGGCCAGTTGAACGGCACTCCCGACTGCCGCAGCGGAGAAGCTGGTCAGGCGGACCGGTAACGGATTGTTGCATACGGGCACATCCGCGTTGAACGGATAATCGTGCATTTCGCCCCCGGAATGGATAAAGGATTGCGCCACCAGCTGACCTTCGATATTGGATGAATTGGTCGTCTTTACCACATTGGCCAACGGAGCCAGCACACTGCCTTCAATGGTTGAATTGCCGCCAATGGTCAGTTGGGTTGCGTTGTAGAAATTCCAGAGGATGTAAGGCGCGTTGTTGCCGCTGACGCCACCCAGACTAGGCGTATTCCAGGTAAATGCCCCCGGCGCGTTTACATTGATTAGCAGTACCTGACCCGCTGAAGGGGCATTGGTGTACGTTAAATTCTGTACCCGGTTCAGGTCGTCGCCGGTTATATTGAGGACATTGACGCCGGCGTACAGGCCTATCTTAACCTGGCTGGGCAAGTTGGTACTGTTAATTTCCTGCCCATTCGGATTGGTGAGCTTAACCCGCTGTGGACACTGGGACAATCCCTGCGATGTACTGGTCATCTGCGCGAAGGCGCCGGAAAAGTTAACCCCGCTGGACTGGCAAATCGGACTGTCTGTTTCGGTTGAAGACGTTGCGTTTCGATTGATCAGGATAGTTGGTGAATCGCCGTAATTGGCTCCGGCTTTCGTGATTCGAAGGGTGGAATAAGCCCCGTTGTTGTCTTTGTACCAAACTCGCAGGGGATCTGTCTCCGAATTTCCACCACAGTTACCAATCTTAGCGTATGTGTTGCTATTTACCTGAAGCGTACCGGTTTGCAGTTTAACGCCCCCGCCAACCACCAGGCCGATGGGGTAATTGTTCATGGTAAAACTAGCCGAATTACCTTTAACCGCAACCTGATAATTACCCGCCACGGTCAGGTTGCCACCAATGGCTACGGCGCCTTCACTTTCATTCGTGATTAGCGTTGCGTTCCCCTGCAGGAAGACATTGAACCTGCCCGCCGGCGCTAAAGGATTTTGCGCAAATCCGTTGTTTGCTTGGCTTAGCAATAAAAGAGTCAAATGAAACATCAAGCCAATTGACCGAACGATTCTTTTACCCGACGAACCGCTCTTGGACTGGTTGTATTGATCAAAGTGCGATGCCTCAAGTGGGTGACGACTAATAGCGCGCGTCGATTCGATGACGTTATTCATGATTGCCATTGATAAGCCTTGTAAAAACAACGGCACAAATATTTTCATATTTATACATTCATTGCAATAACTAGCTGTATTTCTTTATGTTAACCTTACTTTCTGGCAAAATCCAGTCTTTAAGCTAACCATAGCTTGATTTTAAATGACTGATAATTATCCATTAATAAGCAGAACACACAATAAGGCGGGACAAGCTTTCCTAGAAAAATATACCTAAGTAAAAAGCAAGGATTTTTAGTCGATTTACTTTAAGAAAGGAGCCGTAAGCCTAAAGAGAAATCTGTTTTCGGGATGGTCTATAACCTGCAGGAAGCTGCAATGGAAATCAGCCAAAAATAAGGCTTATCTATTCACCAGTACTATATGGTGTCCGATAATCAGTCCGCTTCAAGCCTATATTCAGGTTCTCAGCCGAAGGGAAGTTGCCAAGGTGGTGGTTACAAACGTGACTTTTGAGGTTGCTGCAGCGACTACCACACCGGGACCGACAACGATGGCGGCTTGCTTGCCGTAGCCTATTGCCCGCCGGATGAACCCAAACATTCAGCGAGGCTCCGGAGTTGAGAAGTGATCAATCAGCGGAGTCTACATGGCGGCATCTAAATTACCCATCTACAGCGCATTCGCGGCCAACCTGGCAATTGCAGTGACCAAATTTGTGGCGGCCAGTATCACGGGCAGTTCTGCTATGATTTCCGAAGGCATTCATTCACTGGTCGATACGAGCAATGAAGTGCTGCTGCTGATGGGCATTGCCCAGAGTAAAAAGCCCGCTGACGAAAACCGGCCGTTCGGCTACGGCAAAGAGTTGTACTTCTGGTCGTTTGTGGTTTCGATTCTAATTTTTGGCATCGGCGGTGGTATTTCTTTCTACGAAGGCATTACGCACCTTCAGCATCCGTCGCCCATCGAAGATCCTTTCTGGAATTACATTGTCTTGGGTTTCGCGACCCTTTTTGACGGCCTTTCGTTCATCACCGCCCTCAAGGAATTTAACGTCCAACGGGGCAGTCAGCCGTTCTGGTCGGCGGTGAAGCGGAGTAAAGACCCGTCAACCTTTGTGGTTCTGTTCGAAGACGCCGGCGATTTACTGGGGCTTACGGTGGCTTTTCTGGGCGTTTTGCTGGGCCATTATTTCAATAATCCATACTTCGACGGGGCCGCTTCGATCCTGATTGGCCTTATTCTGATGGCCATTTCGAGTCTGCTGGCGCGGGAAAGCCGCAGCTTACTCATGGGCGAAAGTCTGGACCAGACCACACTGCAACAGGTAACGGCGCTCACCGAGAAGGACGCAACGGTTCTTAAAGTGTTGCGGCCCATGTCCATGTATATGGGACCGGAAGAAATTATTCTGGTGTTGATCATCGCCTTTGAACCCGACCTGACTACGGTTGAAATCAACACGGCCATTGATCGCATCCGGGCTACTATTCAGGGTGAACACCCGTCGATCAGGCACATTTATATAGAGCCGGATTTTTTACCAGCTCCCGCCCAGCCGGAGAGCACTTCGGTACGTCAGCTACCATCCTGAAATCGGCATCCCGGTTTGGACTGTTTCTATGTTCATTTATTAGAACGATTCCCACAATTCAGGTCAGAGATTCCGCAATTGAGGCTTTAAATTGAGGTCTTGGGAAAGTATGCGTTCGCTTCTGTTCGTTGGCTGGTCCAATTTTGGCCCACAGTAAACAACGAATCGTGAAATTTTTAACGCTTGCTACTCTGCTGATCTTCACGGCCCTCGGTCCGGCGTCCGCCCAGTTCTTCAGTAATCTCAACCGGCTGCTGACTATGGGGGTGGATGTCAGGACCTACGCCGTTGGGGGCATCACGAACGGCACCACGGTGGCCCTGCCCCTGGCGAAACGCTTCAGCATCGGGGGCTATTTCGATTACGGGTGCGACGGTCAGCAGTACGGCGACCACCGCTGGAAATACCAGTTTCTGGCGCTGGGCGTCCGCGCAACCTACCATCTGGCCAATCAACGCATCAGCTCCGGCGGCAAAGCGGAGCCTTACGCCGGTCTGTCGCTGAGCATTCGGGGAAATGCTTACCGCGCCGGAGCCGAAGCGCCTGTCCAGTCGTACCGCACGGGGCTGCTGCCGGGTCTATACGCCGGAACCCGTTACCGGTTGAGCAAAACCATGGATGGATTCGCCGAAGTAAGTTCCGCCCTGACCACCCTACGGCTGGGTTTCACGGCCCGGCTGTAGAACCAACTCACCCGGTTGCCGTGGCCGTTAAGGAAGCGATTTACGCAGTTCAGTCAGTAGCGCGTTGGCCCGGTAGAGGCCATCAACGAATTTTGAACACATAACAACAAATACGAAGATGATGAAATGGAATCACTACCTCTTGATGGGCTGGGCCCTTCTGGCTTCTTTAACCGCCTGCCAAACCAGTAATGACGGCAGCGACTCAGCCGCGGAGAAATCGGAGGCATCGGCGGATGTTAATTACGTCAAAGTCAATTTCCGGGGAAAAACAAAGGTCTACACGGGCATTGAGCTTTCGCGGCTTGCCGAGCTGGACTCCATTAAACTCTGGGAAATCAACGCCGGCGATACAGGCGATGACTACCTGAGTCTGGGCATTTACGGCGACACGACCGGCACCTATCCCTTCGGCAATCCGCTGAGTCGGCAGTCGCGGATCAGCATTGCCAAATACCAGCTGGATACCCTTGCCTACGGTTCTTCCAAGGCCGCCGTGTGCCCTAGCTATTCAGGACTGCACATCGCCAACGGCTTTGTCAAAGTGAATCAGTACGAGAAAAATAAACTGGCGAAGGGGACTTTCTCGGGTCGGTTGATGGCCGAAGATGGCGCCGATTGCGACACGACCGGATTGGCGTTCAGCGGTGAATTTTACCTGACGGCTTCTGGTCAGTAAAGCCTGAACGGCAAACCGGCCCCGGTCAACGAAATCAATCCATAACCCATCCACCTTGATTCAGTCATGATCCACATCTTAGCCCAGGTCAAAATTCAGGATTACGCTCAGTTCATTGCGGTGTTCACCACGAAGGGTAGAGAAATGCGTCAGCAGCACGGTTGTCTGCACACGCAGGTCTTCGCTCCCGCCGAGTCGCAACAGTTGACCATCCTCTTTACCTGGAACTCTCAACGAGCCTTTGAAGGCTTCCTGACCGATCCGATGGCCAGGGAAACCATGAAGTCGAGCGGCACCATCGCCCCGCCAACCTTTACTTTTCTGGATAAAATCTGCGACTTGCCCGGTTAACCGGCCAGCGTCATTTTAGCTTGCCCGACAAACAACTGATTGGACTCTGTTCTGGTCAGTTGTTTTTTATAACCGCTCACACCGTATTATTCCCGGTTCATTCCCGTTTTTTTACGGTTCAGTCGGTAATTGACGCAGTTAGTGGTGTTTTGCGGTGTATCTAAATCCGCCGAATCCTAATTTCATCGCTGTTCATTCATTTATCAAGTCGAAAAACGGATTAATTTTAGGGGATAAATCAGTCTGACCGGTTGCTGCCGATTGCCGCTGCGCATGATTCGAATGTTTTACCGACGCCCGACCAGTTTCTTCTCTAAGCAGGAACTTTGGTACCTTATTGTAATGATGCCGATTCAGGTTGCCATCGGTAATTATTATTTTATTGGTTCCTGTTACTTCACCGAGTGGCGGATGTTCATACTAGGTACCGTAATCGTTTCGGGGTTATACACGCTATCGGCAGTTCTGCTCACCGCCCTTATCCGGTGGACAATTCAGCGGTATCCTCAGGCCAGTCAGGCCGTACCGCGGACGCTGCTGATGCTGCTGCTGAGCGCCATTCTAACCGTCGCTCTGGTGGTCTTCGATGTATTCGTCTATAGTCTGGCGGCCCCGGCTACAGTCTTTTTTACCTGGGCTTCCATCCGGCCTATTCTGCTGTGGGGAGTGTTCTTCGACCTTATTCTGTGCACGATCCTGAGCATGTTTTATACCTACACGCAATGGCAGCGGGAGCAGACGGAAAACAAACAGCTTAAGGAAGCGGTCCTTCATCATCAACTGGATACGCTGAAAATACAG
>Ga0325400_1004152_pt1 | contig 13345 bp, 10 predicted proteins | sample PopdelMetagenome_2_FD_205662 | JGI IMG/M metagenome (GOLD analysis project Ga0325400, IMG submission 205662) | Populus deltoides microbial communities from Bellville, Georgia, United States - Xylem-PdKOR-R1 | ecosystem: Host-associated > Plants > Phyllosphere > Stem > Wood/Secondary xylem... | reverse complement strand
AACACATAATGTGGTGTTATGATTTATTGAATTTTTACAAGGACGTGACTGAGAATTAGAGTAAAACACAAGGATAGGTCGATGGTTTCTCCATTAATAAACTCCCTACTTTCGGCCAGCTTCTTCCAGTTCCCGCAGACCTCCAACCTTCTGCTCAATCTCCTCGATCAACTCCTCGCGCCACAGCTCTGCTCTTGCAGATTCTTCAATATCCTCTTGCTGCATAATATCCGTTTATATATATATATATATATAGGTCATCAATCTTTGTTTCTAACTTGTGAGGGAGAAGAATTAGGTGAGATTTCAGTATATGATTTATATTATTCTTCAACAGATTCGACAAATGTTATGCGTAAGAAAAAAACTATACAATGAAGAATTCTAACCATCCACTAATTTACAGAGATGAAAATCTTGATTGATGAAATTCAGACTAATGATTGTGTAAGAGAATTCCATCTCTTACATATAAAAACGAGACTCGGACAACTACATCATCATGTTTGTGGAAGAGATGGAAGAATTCCATCCCACTATCATGAAATCTTTTACAAGTAAGAGAAGTAAATCCCTTACTCCCTACATCATAACTTGTGCAAATCTTAATCTAAAAAAATCTTTTCTCCAGTATGCTTTCCAAAGTCATTTTCTCAACAATATTATTGAATTTAATTAAAATTACTGGAAAAAGAAAGACATGAAGTTAGAAGATTCAACATAGGAGTGAACGGAAACATATACCTTGTCATATACCCAATGTCCACTGCCATCCCCTCCATCTTTTCTATATGCCTCTGAGTCATAATATGGGTCCTATACAATAAAAACTCAGACATTAGAATCTCGCCAAATAACATGTATAAATTTCAGATCCTGCATGCAAAACCAGATGGGCTTACTTTCATTGAACCGAAGAATAAACATCCCCAGCAAGTGAACATAAGGTAAAATACATCTACAAGCAGAGGAGAGAAGATTAGAGAAACTGAAGAAACTCCTAACGAAATATAGTGATTAGTGGGCTGAAATTAATGAATGAGAGAAGAAAAAGAAAAACTTACAGACGTTTTTTATGGCTCGATCACTGAGATGCCATATAGATTTGTGAGTTATAAGGTCTCTTTGACCTTCTATATGCTCCACCATAACTGCCATTAGAGGCCAATCTGGGAAGGCATTCACTTTACTCAAGGAAGCTCTTTTCTTATTGCTGCGTTTATGCTATCACACAAAAGTATACTATCACTTGATGGGATACACATATGACTGGCTTAAGGAAAATCTATTGTGTCTGCGTGTACACCTTTTCATTAACTCAAGAGAACAAAACTCAAAGAGTCAATAATTTGGAGCAAGGAGCCACTTACCTGCAGCCACCCACTAAGAAGCCCGTCGCTTGAACATTGCCAAAGCTGAAAAAAGTAGAGAGAAGAAGAAAAGATTTACTCAATTTATCGGCTTTCGGACTTCTTGTGTAAATTATCTACGACAAAATGGACAGCCATATATGGTTTGTAAGATTTTACCCCTCCTGGACATGGTTTGAGGTCCAATTTTGTTTTCTGCAGAGAGCTAAGCATGTGCGGTTTTGTGATGGTAAAGCCCGTTATAGCTTTGGCCATTATAAATTTTGGATGGAGGTTAACTGCGTTCTGAAACGCTGGAGTTTCCTTTTTCGTTCCCTCTTAAGTGCTTTGAAATGGATAAGGAAACAATTCATATCCACCCCCTTCCTTCGCTCGTGCAAGCACACAACTCTTAGGATATGGTTGCGGGTTAGAATGCTAGTCTCATGTTCTCAGAACGAGGTCCATCGTTTTCTATTATTAATTCAAGTCTCCCCAATATTATATATGAATAGATATAATTACTTTTTATATATACTTCCAAATTTGTTTTATAGAAAATAAAATGTTCTTAAACTAAACAAAACAAAAATAATACTTCCAAATTTGTTTATTGTACGATGTTACACAAATATAATACACAACGATCTTCTCCTTTAAATTGCATTCATTCTTTAAAAATTTGTTAAGTAAACATCATTTTTTACACGGCTTATGATGGGTATGAAGAAAAAGAAATTTATTGCATCTCTATTATGCACACATCATGTATATGATATAAAGAATATAATTGGGTGCATAATACAAATATTGTAATATATTATAATAGATAAAAAAGTCTAGTAAAATATTATAAATTCATCAAATATTTTTATATATGTGACGGATGAAGATTTCGGTTTTTTTACACCAAACCCGTAATGGTCCCGGGTCCAATATTTTTCTCATCCCCAAACTTTTTTAAAGGCTTGGGTAGAAACACCCGAGCCTAGAAAGAAGGTTGGGCTCGGTCGCCAACCCGAGCCCAAGTGATAGGCACGCCTAGCACCTTCTGTTGGGCTCGGGTGCAACCCAAGCCCAAGCCAGGTGCTAAGCACCCCCAACATCTTTTTATGGGCTTAGGCACGCTACCCGAGTCCAACCCTAAAAGGATATGTACTGACCTACCTTTTAAACCCAAAAACATGTGTTGAGTCCTGTTTTCTCTTTTCTCTATTAATGCTTATGTAAGAGATATTTTTTTCTATTAATGCTCATTAATATTTGTGCAAGAGATATTTTTTCCCTCATAAATATTTTTGTGGTGAAATTATTCTTACATTAATAAGATACAGATTCAACACAAAAACAACCAAAATCTAAGAATTAAAAGCTCTTAAGTGTATTTATCATTTCTTTTCTCTACTAAGTTGCTAACTTTATTATTGAAAGGTCCTCAAACACTCTAAATGATGATTTTTTGCAGATATCCAGAGGCGTTCATCAAGAAAGTTTACCTTAACATTGGGGAAATGAGCTATTTACAAAAACACTTAACCAATCTATGATTCAACCACTAAAAAACCTTATCCTATAAATACTTTTAATTTTAACACTTTATCAATTGGCATTGTCCAGGGGAATCTAATAAAAGAGTCCTTTGTGTGCTTTCCCCAACTTGTTATAGGCATTCTAGATCATTCCATGAAAGGTAAACATGATACACCTGGGCCTGGTCACATAACATATTAGCATAGTGAGCAGTGGCGAAGCCAGAATATTTTAAATAAGAGAGAAAATTATTAACAAATATTTGATATTATATATTATACAGACATGTGTTATATAAAGAAATTAATTTGAAATATATGTACCAACTCAAGTCAAGCAAAATTAATTTAAGAATTTTTAAAATGAAAAAACTTACATTATAATTGTTCTCTTCGAGATTTTATATTTTAAAACTGCTTCATAATAATTTTATTTTTAATCTCATTAAAAATATCTTTCTTAATATATACAATAAACTTTTATTTATCTATTTCTAAATCTTCCAAAGATTACGAAAGTTCTTGGCAACAATTCTATGCCGACATATGATACATAGCATCTAAAATCATAGCTTAAAAGGATTGTCACAAATTAATGTTGTTCTTGCTGACTTGTTGGTTTGTACAAGTGAATTAAACATAAATATTAAATGTTTTCTTTTTAATTTATCTATTATGTCCCTTATTTTTTGAGCTGTCATGTACTTCATTTTTAATCACTAGTAAATTCATCACCATCATTTTTCATATGAAATTCATAGCAAAATACTTATCAATTCATTAAAACTCATTTCAATTCATATCCATTATCATATAATATTACTCGTACATATATTAATTCAACAAATCCATAAATTATTATAAACTCTAATATTTTGAGTAACTAATTCATATAGAAAAAAAAGCTAACAATTAGTAGTTAACAAAGAAAATTAATCATGTAAAACTATTATATTAATATTTTAATATAAAAATATTTTGAAAAGAAAATTAAGAGGGCAATTGCCCCCTCTTGCACCCATGTGGGTCCGCCACTGATGATGAGGCAAGTACTTCTGCCCAGCCAGACCTCCAATAGCTAATTAATTAAATATGACTTTCGACTCAAACAATGCTAGCTAGTTAGAGGCAGAATCAAGTTATGCTACCCCAACAAATCCCTGCACCCTTAGCATCAACACCCTCAATAGCACCAGTACCCTCATGAAGACTAGAGGCCCTAATATCGTCGTAAAAGGATGCTCCCAATGCCTATAGATAGGCATACACGTCTGAAAGGTTTGGGCAAAATGACATTCGAGAAAGTAGGTATTCAAGGTGTGTTTTTTCTTAATACTGAGGGATTGATCCGACCTACCAACTCGACCATAACTAAGTAGACAAAAGATTGAAGATAAATTAACTTTAGAACATTGCCAAGGAGATTCCCATAGTCCTCATCATGTGTGCAACTCTTCCTTGTTTAGACAAGCTCTAAATACCTGGATTCCCCAAGACTATATCTCTACAAAGATGAGCCTAGAGAACTATGATGGTCTCACCGATCTAAGAAAATATGTGCAAAATATACATAATAGCTTAGAGTCACTTATTAAAAAGAGTGAAATGATATGCAAGATACTTCCTACAACTTTCATAGGGTTAGCACATGCTTGGTATAACATCTTGGAACCAAGGTTTATCATAGGATTCAGAGATCTCTGTGTTACGATGGTGGCACATTTCAACACAAGTATACCTGCAAAGTGGAGTTCCACGTAACTATTTGGGGTTATCCAATTAGAGGGTAAATCCATAAGGGCATACTTAAAGAGGTTTAATGAGTAGATGCTAAAGGTAGAAGAGCTACTTGAGCTAGTGGCCTTTAAGGCCTTGATTAGTGGGGTGAGGGAACGTCCTCTATGGAGAGACCTATATGCCTTACCTGACAGAAGCTTGCTTAAGGTTAATTAAGTCATGAAAAACAATATACAGGTGGAAGAAGCAAGTGTGTTGTGATACAGAACTCTTCATTTTCATAAGGATAATTGACCTAAAAAACCTTATGGATGAAATCATTCCCTGATATGGAATTCAAGTTTTAGAAACAACATGAAAAGGTCATCTCGTGATCGCCAGTCATAACCCGAGAGATTTTCAACACCTCTGAACACAATTATCACTAAAGCTTATATGCCACTAAAGGTAAGGAGTTTGTCCAAATATCCCTCACTAACAAAAGCCACTCCCTACACATGCACCTTTAATAAGTATTGCATGTTCCATTGGGACAAGGGACATGATACAAAATGGTGTTATGCTTTGAAGAAGGAGATTGAATGATTGATAATTGAGGTTTATTTTCAATAGTTTATGAAAAGGGATACATATATACTGAACAAGGTAGGGAAGAATTCAGCTAACCTAACCAAGTCTTACTAGAGACCAATGTCATCTTGAGTGGAACCTCAACAGGACGTGATAATGGGAATGAAAAAAAAAAGTACGGGAAGCAAGTCCTTACTACCACTCGCCTCCCTAATGCATGGTATGAACCCCTTATATCTACCCTAGAAGACTAGGAGGAGGGTAAATTTCCCACATGAGGATGCTCTTGTCATCTCAATAGTTTTGGCTAATCACCATGTCCATAGGATATTAATGGATGATGGTAGTGCAATCAATATTCTCTCAAGTGAAGTGATGGCACAAATGAGAATAGATCCCTTGAAATTAATCCCTATGAAGACTCCTCTCATTAGGATTATAGGTATAAACGTGCTAGTAAATGGCGCATTGAAGATCCCTGTCATTGTCAAGACTTTCTCTAAATGTATAACTCTCCAACAGACCTTCATGGTCATTGACATGAGCTTGACCTACAATGCCATCATAAGAAGACCTCTTCTCCATAAGATAAATGTTGTTATTAGTAGTAGATACCTAGCCTTGAAATTTCCCACTCACAGGGTGTGGCCACAATACAAGGCAACTAAATATCTTCAAGGTAATGTGCCTCTTCATGTCTTAAGGGTAAGAAAACCTTGGTAGTGGACCAGCAAAGTCCCGGGAAAGAATGAGTGGAAGTAAGGATAGAGGCTGTTGCAAAATTAAAAGATGTATCTCTTAGAGAGACGAGGGCGACCACTAAGATGAGATTTACTCTACAACTAAGTTAGGAGCAAGCTCTAACAAGACTCTTTATCACCTAAAAAGATAATTTTGCCTTTGAATGTACAAACATGCTTGGGATCAGCCATAAAGTGGCCACACATTGACTAACTATAAATCTAGCCATTTCTCTTGTTGTTAGCAGAAAAAACGTTTTGAAGGAGAGAGACAAAAAGCAATCACCAAAGTAATGTGCCTAGATTGGCTAGCAAATATGGTAACGGTGAGGAAACCTATTAAAAAGTGGCAGATGTGTGTGGACTTTACAAATTGAACAAGGTTTGCCCAAAGTATAGTTTTCTTCTTCCCAAGATTGATAGATTGATGGATTCCATGACATGTTTTGAAGTCCTTAGTTCTTTTTATGCTAAATCTAGGTATCATAAAATCTCTATGCACCTAGATGATGAGAAAAAGACATTATTCATCACAGAAGAGGGAATATTTTGTTATAAGATCATGCCTTTTAGACTAAAAAATACAAAAGTCACCTACCATCGAATGATGAACAAAGTCTTTAAGCATCAATTAAGAGAATTATGGAAGGTTATATGAATGATATGCTAATGAAAAGCATGACATTTGAGCAACACCTCCTTGACTTAGAAGAAGTATTGTTCGTTATGGGCTTGTATCAAATGAAGCTCAACCTCTTAAAATATGTGTTTGCCATCAAATGAGGGAAGTTTCGGGGTTTCTAGTAAGCATTAAGAGGATAAAACCCAACTCCGAGAAAATCCAAGTAATATTTGACAGACTCCCCCACGATCAGTGAATGAGGTTCAACTTCTTATCGGGAGGTTGGCTGCCCTTAACAAATTCATTTCATGTATTGGGAAGTATAGCATGCCATTCTTCAGAACCCTAAAAATATTTCTAACTTTGAATGGACACCCAAGTGTCAAAAATCCTTCGAGGGACTCAAAGCCTATCTCTCATCTCCCAGGGTTTTATCTCATCCACGAGAGAATGAAGACCTCTTCCTCTACTTGGGCATAATGAATTTAATTGTTGACGATATGCAAGTAAGAGAGGAGAATGGAGTTCAATGTCTGGTCTATTACTCTAGTAAAAAACTTCAAGACGCTAAGATGAGATACTTGAATGTAGAGAAGGTAACCTTAACTCTAGTAACTGCCTCTAGAAAGTTAAGGTCTTACTTCCAAGCTCACCAAATCATCATTTTAACAAATCAGCCTCTCCGACAGATTCTTCACAAACCTGACATGTTAGAACACCTGGTATAGTGGGCAATTGAGTTATGACAGTTTGGTCTCTAATACCAGGTTAGACCATCTATAAAAGATAAGCTCTAGCAGACTTTATTGTTGAATGTTTCTTTAAGGGACCTATACTTCATGACTTTCAATCTTCACCAAGCTCTGAAACATCACTCCCTAAGTTTGTAATTTCCTTGGGACAAGCCCAACTAATATCTATATGGTGGCTACATGTAGACAGATCCTCTAAAGCAAAGGGTAATAGAGCTAGGTTAATGCTTACGAGTCTAGAATGAGAGGTTATGCCTATGGGGTTCATTTTGAATTCCTAGCTATTAATAACGTAGCTGAGTTTGAAGCCTTTTTAGCAGGTTTAGGGCTTGTAGAGGCCTTAAAAACCTATCCACTTCAAATTCACAGTGATTCTCACCTAATTATAGGCCAATATCAAGGGTTATATAAGGCCAAGAACCCCACCATGTTGAAGTATCTCCAGAAAGTTCAAAGATATCTCTCCAAAAAAGATAAAGGCAAATAATCATAATAATCCATATACCTAAGGAAACCAACAATTAGGCAGACTTTCTATCCAAACTTGCGAGCTCCAATGCAGCAGAACTCCCTTCAAACATATAGATTGGATTGAGATGTGAAATCAACATTCAAGTAAGATTTTAGGGCTTGAAAACCTATTCACGAACATTCAAGCCATTAAATCGATGCTTTTAAGTTGTAAAAACCTTAGATTAAAGAACAACAAGTAGGCATGCACATATAAGAACCATCAATCGACCAAAATGACACCAAAATCAACGACCTAAGGCAAAATTCTTCTGAAGAACACCAACCCAAAATGCCTAGCAAAGTTTACACTTATAAAAAAGCATCTAAACCCAAAATAAAGGACAAAAACCTATTCATATGAGTCACACATATACATATCTATATATTTAAACCTTCAAAAACAAAAAACAAAAACATGTAAGATATAGAGATCAAAGTCTATAACCTATTGTCAACATTCAAATAAGTATCTATGTTGTTTTATCAATCTAAAAGCTCATTTAACATCACAAACAACATCAAAATGAGTTATACCATCCATAACATACTTGAATGAAAGAATCAAAGCTTGAAATGCAGAGGGGAGGTATTCTCAATAAGTTATACCATTCCATCAAGTTCAATAACTTACCTTCAAAAGATGATTGTGACTGATTTCTATCCTTTTTTTTCTTGTTTTGAATAGAATCTAATAACTTTTTCGAAAAGCTTCTGACCTCTTTCTACAAAATATCTTCCTTTTCCTTTTATTTTCTCTTCTCTTATTTTTTTTTTACTATTGGCTTGGTTTCTTTCTCAAAGTTTCTTCTCTTTTCATTGCTTTTCTCTCATCAAAATCCCCTCCTCATCCTTTTTTTTCTTACTCTTTGATTTCTTCTCCTTCTCCTTTTATAGCCTTAAAAGATAGGTGGTTGTGAAACCACTTATAGGTTTGAAGGTGGTTTTTTAAAAATTAGATCATAGGGGATTATTTCCCCCCCTTTTTTTTTACCTCTGATTTGTTAGAAAGGGTGTTATTATTTAACTAGGATGAAACCATGATTGATTTGGTGCCTGTAGCTTTCCTACCATCGATCCAAAGTCGGGTGTAATACTGCTAAATTTTGCTAAATTAGACAAGGCTGTCCTGGGACAATAAATTAAGGACTTCTATGCAACATGTGGGACTTAAATGTTGAACAAGGGTGGCTCAACCTTGAAGAGGAAAATCTCCTCTGTTAAATGATGGTGGTTGGAGTTGATGAGGTAGTCAGAGATGCCATGTTCATTCGCCTGAATGTGGCAACTAAATCAACCTTCTCAATGGAGGAAGACAATAAAAAAGAGATTGGCGATGTCTCACTCAATCTCTGTATTAAAAATTATTGACATGTCATCTATTTAAACCTTAAAAATCAGGGTTTTCTAATTGGAATTTTGATAAATCTTAATTTGGTCCCTGTTGTTTCAATTTAAGCTCAAACGTCTTTAATTAAGACAAAACAGGCTAATTTTATGTAGTTAGGCCACTGCCAAAAATCAAATGAGAATCCCCAAGTCTTGCGCCTTTTACAAAGCATCCATTAGTTCCTAGTTTGTTCAAATTAGTCCCTAATTAAGCTTTAAACTTTGATTTTCTTTAAATTAGTCCTTGGATTTAGTACAACCCCTAATGTTGCGTGCCTTTTGCGAAAAGGTCTTGAATTTGTTTTTCAATTTGACCTTTAATTAACCTTTAAACTTCAAGTTTCTTGCAATTGAACCCTTGATTGCACCAATTTGACCTTTACAAAGTTTCAATCATGTCCCTAATCTTTCAATCTTTGTAAATTGATCTGAATTGGGCCTCCAACTTGAGTTTTTTTCAATTGAGCCCTTGATTAAATCCACAAGATCCCCTAGAAGTTTAATTAAGTCCTTAAACTTAATTAATCCTTCTAATTTGTATGTAAAAAACTTTCAATTCCAAAATTCTTTTAAATAAGACATGTAAGGATAAAAATTATTATTATTATAATTTTAAAACTCAACTCGGGGGTTGACTAGGGGTAAAGCCGAAGTCACTGGTAGAGGCCCGAGTCAAGGGTTGGGTTGACTTGGGTTGACCTGAGATAGTTATTATCATAGTTTTAAAATTTGATTTAGGAGTTGGCCTATGACAAAGCCCAAGCCATGAATGGGGTTCACCATTGACCCGAGTCAACATAAAGACAAAAGTGGTTGTTATCATGGTTTTAAAACCGACTCGGGTTGTGCCCTAATGCAAGGCCTGAGTCACGTGTCAGGAGGGTCAACACGGGTTGACCCGAGTCAACATAAAAATAAAAGTGGTTATTATCTTAGTTTTAAAACTTGATTTGGGGGTTAACCTGTGGCAAGACCCGAGGCATGAATTAGGAAGGTCAACCTGGGTTAATGTAAGAATAAAATTTGTTATTTTTATAGTTTTAAAACTTGACTTAGAGATTAATTGGGATAAGACCTAGGTCACAAGTCGAAAGGGTCAATACGGGTTGACTGAGTTAACATATGAATAAAAGTGGTTATTATCATGTTTTTAAAACCTAGCCCGAGAGTCAAATAGAGGCAAGTTTCAAGTTACGGTTCGGAAGGGTCAACCTGGCTAACCCAATTTTTGTTTTTAAAAATAATCACAACAACTTTGTTTTGACCAATTGTTTTTTTCAAAAAAGTCAACGGGTTTTTTATTTGTATTTTATCTCGGGTTTACCTAAGTTTTTCACCGAGTAAAGTCGAGTTAATTCTTTCTTTATTTTTTCGTAAACTCGGACCAATCTAAACCCCAGGTTAGCCTGTCAAGTCAGTCTTGATTTTACAATTAGGGTTATTATAATATTGTTAATTTCAACACTCAAAATAAACTAAAGTAATATATATATATATATATATATATATATATATATATATATATATATATATATATATATAAAAGTTTGACAACAATATATATTAAGGCTAAAATAAACTATTTTATATTTTATTTTGTCTTATTTACCATAACCAAATAGGATATATAGACAATCATTTTTTTTTTGTACATCATTACCAAATATAATTTTATTTCAGTCTCATTTTCTGTCTTGTCTCCATTATTTGTCTTTTCTGTCACAAAACAGTAACCAAACACTACCATAGATATCACTAGTTATTTCTAAAATACCATAAAATTTCTCCTTAATATATATATATATATATATATATATATATATAATTTTAAATAAAATAGAATTTAAAAAATCATTAGATAATATACTTTTACGGTATAAAATGTAAAGTGAAAGTAAAAAAAGAATATATTAGTATTAAGTAAAAAAGGGAGGGGAAAAAAAATCAAAAATTTCCCTTTTTAACAATTTTTCCCTTCCTAAATTTTATTTATTATATATGAAGAAAGGAGTCTTTTCTCTGGTGCCGGCATAGCCTCGGTCCTTGAGGAAGATGATTTTCTCTGTTGCCTGAAAAATAAAATACTCGTTCAAATAAAACAGACACACTCCCTACTTCCTATTCCTGGCCAGTTCCCTATCCTGTCCTTCCAGTCTAGATACTGTTTAAAAAAAAATAAACAAGAAGGTTAGCAAGACAGATCTTAAGTTTTAACACACACCAGTTGTTCGAGGAATTTCCTCAAAGAAAAAGAAAGATGCATTGCTTCTGGAAATCAAGACGGGCTGGCTTTTTGTTCCAAAACATTAAAACAAACAAATCTAAGCCTCCTTTATATTCCACAAAGCAGCAGCATAACCAACTGCCACTTGAGCTGCAAGAAGTGTGTAAAGTTATTTCGAGCTGGATTGGTGGTTTGGATGACTTAGAGTTGCGTTTAAATCAATTTAAAGGTCAGTTAACATATCCTCTTGTTACACAAATTATAAATTCCTGCAAACATGAGGCTCCTTCCAGAAGAATCTTGAGATTTTTTCTATGGTCCAATAAAGTTTTGGATTCTGAAAGACTGAAAGATGATGATTTCAATCATGTCATTCGAGTTTTGGCCGAGAAGAAGGATCACACAGGAATGCGTATTTTGATTTCGGATTTAAGGAAGGAAGGCCGCGTAATGGACCCGCAAACTTTTGCCCTTGTAGCTGAGACTTTGGTTAAACTGGGGAGAGAAGATGAGGCGTTGGGTATATTCAAGAACTTGGAAAAGTTCAAGTGCCCACGAGATGGTTTTGCTGTCACTGCCATTATAAGCGCTCTTTGTGCGAAAGGGCATGCTAAGAAAGCACAAGGAGTGTTTTCGCACCATAAGAATAATAAGATATCCGGTTTAGAGCCTTGTGTTGTTTATAGGTGTCTTTTGTATGGGTGGTCCGTGCAGGAGAACGTGAAGGAAGCTCGAAAGATTATCCAAGAGATGAAGGGAGATGGGTTAATCCCAGATTTATTTTGTTATAATACTTTTCTCAAGTGCCTTTGCGAAAGAAATCTTAAACGCAATCCATCTGGACTTGTCCCTGAAGCTTTGAATGTGATGATGGAAATGAGATCATATAGGATTGAGCCAAACTCAATTAGTTACAATACATTGCTTTCTTGTCTTGGGAGAGCAAGAAGAGTCAAGGAATCGTATAGGATGCTTGAGACAATGAAAACAACAGGTTGTGCTCCTGATTGGGTTAGTTATTTTCTTGTTGCAAAAGTGATGTATCTGACTGGTAGATTCGGTAAAGGAAATGAGATAGTTGATGAGATGATTGGACAGGGGCTGCTGCCAGATCGTAAGTTTTACTATAATTTGATTGGTGTTCTTTGTGGAGTTGAGAGGGTGAGTTATGCCCTCGAGTTATTTGAACGAATGAAGACAAGCTCGTTGGGTGGTTATGGGCCTGTATATGATATTTTAATACCAAAGCTTTGTAAAGGTGGGGATTTTGAAAGGGGTAGAGAGCTATGGGAGGAGGCCACTGCTATGGGTGTCTCTGTTAGCTGCTCCAGTGATGTGTTGGATCCCTCTATCACCGAGGTTTTCAAGGCCAGAAGGAAGGTGGAAGAAGATGTCAAGCTTGAGAAATTCAGCAGAAACGAGATCCCCAGACTCGAGCCCAAGTCAAGAAGAAAAAGGGGGAAGGTGAAGAAGAAAATCAGGGGGAAATGAGAGTATGATTAGAGATTTCTTAGAAAATCAATGACAGTTCATATATCATAGCTATGTTGTTGCGTGGAGTAAAAACTTAATAGCACAGACAAGAGGAGGATAGGAAGAAGTCAAGCTTAACTTCTTAAGCACAGACAAGAATTCAAAGACTCGACAAGATAAACGAGAAAAACACAAGTAAAAAGAAGGAAGATATATTAGAAGAGAAAACTGCTTAAGAAATCAGTGTCTTGTTCATATCACAAATCTCTCAATAGTTTTTAGTTTCAAGAGATTATGCTTTCTCATTATTTTAAATGATTAGTTCTCTTTGATCCAAAAATCGTGCTGTCCAGTAGATTACTTTCGGACATCCTTTCATAGCCCAACTTCATAAATACGAATTATCTCAAACTCTTATTCAATAAAAACCATGTATTTTTTAGAAAAAAA
>Ga0325400_1004140_pt1 | contig 13369 bp, 11 predicted proteins | sample PopdelMetagenome_2_FD_205662 | JGI IMG/M metagenome (GOLD analysis project Ga0325400, IMG submission 205662) | Populus deltoides microbial communities from Bellville, Georgia, United States - Xylem-PdKOR-R1 | ecosystem: Host-associated > Plants > Phyllosphere > Stem > Wood/Secondary xylem... | reverse complement strand
AAAAAGCCAGCAAAAGCCTTACAGTACATTAACAAGGCGATCAGTCATTATCCTAAAGATGAAGCCTTTCTGGAAAAGAAACTAACGATACTTGATTTGCTTCATCAGTTTCCGCAAGGTGATGAACTGGCTGATAGTATTTATAAACGTTTTTATCATTCGGCTGAGGCCAGCCGGTTATATGTAGCTCATTACCAAACAGAAGGTGATTATTATAAATCCAAAGGTAACGTTGCGCTGGCCAGTTTAAATTACGAAAAAGCATTGCTGGTTGATCCGAACAATAAGGAAATTAACAGCAGCCAATTAAAAATTGACGACAAAAGCAGTGATTACAACGCCTCTTTGTCGCAGCTTAATGCCTCGCTTGCCAATTCGCCGCGTAACTATGATTTGTTGATGCGTAAGCTGAGTGTATTGCAGAACATGAATCGCTATGCCGATGCGCTTGACGTGCTAAAATCTATATTAAAATATTATCCCAATAATGTTAAAGCCCGCCAGTTAAACATTAGCCTTAACGAAGAAGCTGCAGTTTACTATTCACGTACTGATCCTTATTTGCTTTATGAATCTATACTGAGCCAGCAGCCGGGTAATATAAATGTGCTGAACAAGCTTATTGGCATGTCTGCATCGCGCGGAACAACGCAACAAACGCTGTATTACATCAATTACGGGCTAAAATTACAGCCTAATAATGTTGATTTGCTGAGCAAGAAAATGGACATCCAGCGAAATGGGCTCAACTATACAGATGCAGTTGCCATTGCCGACCGGCTGTATAGCATACGGCCAAGAGCCATTAATCTGGCCCGTTACAAAGATATAGTATTAGCAGGGGCAAGATATTATGTGGGCCAGCAACAGCCCGATTCGGCTTTGATAATGATTGATAAACTGCTGCGCCTGTCACCTGCAGACCGCGATGGCATCAAGTTAAAAATTAATGCATTGCTGGTACAAAACGACCGCGAACGTGCAGTGGAAGTACTTAACAGGGCCTTGGTGTTTTATCCTAACGACCGGTATTTTTTAACGCAAAAATCAAACGTGCTGGCTGATGCCGGCCGGCTTAATGAGGCCAGTGCTATCAGCAAAACTCTTCTCGAGCAATCGTCAGGCAACAGAAAGCTGCAACTGATGTTCGTAGACCAGCAATTGGCAGCTGCAAAAGCAGAAATGGAAGCAGAAGACTATGAAGCAGCCCAGCCGCATCTGATGGATTTACTTAGCGCTGATCCTCAAAATAAACCAGCACTCAATTATCTGATAAATTTGCTGAGTGCCACCCGCCAGTACGACGAAGCCTTGATATATGCTAATCGGGCATTAGGCTTTTACCCGGCCGATAAAGAGTTCTTACTTAAAAGAGCTTCTATTTTATATGACCGAAAAGATTATGAACAAGCATCAAACGCCGCCGGTCAATTGTACAAAAAGTATCCATACAACAACAAATATAAATCCGCCTATCGTGATGCACTTATGAAACGGGGTAAAGCTGCTGAATTACAGCAACAGCAAGATACTGCCCTACTTACTTACGCTAAGGTACTTAACATATCACCATCCGACTCATTGGCTGCTTTATATAGCATCAACCTGCTGATCGGGCAAAAAAAATATGCAGCGGCAGATACTATTACCAGCCAGGCTTTGACTCTGCACCCGGATGCAGAGCCGTTTCTTTATCGCAAAGCGTTTATTTTGGAGCAGGAAAAGCAGTTTGCAATAGCTTCGGCCTATGCAGATACTTTACAAAAACTGTATCCCAGGAAACAGTATACCGAATATAATGATTTGCTGAAAAGCCGGACGCTTAAAAATCAGTTCGGCGTATACTACCTGCATACCAATTACACATCTTTGGACGGGAACATTGCCAACCCGCCGCCGTATGATATCGGCACTTTAGAATACCGCAGATATTTTAGCAGGGGCTCTTACGCCGCCAGATTTAGCTTTGCCGGCCGCGGCCAGGGAACAGGCGTGCAGGGCGAAGGTGAGTTATATTATAACCATGCAAAAGGCTTGTACTCATATGCCAATGCAAGTGTCTCTAACAATATTGTATTACCCCGGTTACGTTTAGCGTACTCGCTCTTTAAAACATTCAAGCCCGAAATTGAACTGGAGTTAGGTGCTCGTTATTTAGAAATTGACACCATAAAATCGCTGTCTATTGTAGGTTCGGCAGCAAAAACCTGGGGCGATTTTTGGGTAAACCTGCGGGGCTACGGCATACAGGAAAGTAGTAAATTCTATTCGGCTGTTACCTTAACTTCGCGCTACTATATGAATAACCGGCAGGAATACATTTCTGTGCTCGGCTCTCTTGGCACTTCTCCTGATGACAGAAGCCGCCTGATACAGTTTCCGCAGCTTATTGGCTTACTGAGCCGGTCTGTTGGTGCCGGTTACCAAAAAACATTCCGCTACCGCACCACAGTAGGAGTTACCGGGGTATTAACCAATCAAAAAATAACAGCCAGCAGCTTTCAAAATCAGTATGATATCTATTTAACTTTTATGCGAAAGTTTTAAAATGAGGCAACTGATTGTTTGTTGTATGCTAATTTGGTGCGGCAGTTGCACATCAAAAGCTACTGAAATTATACTGGCAGCAAACGGAAGCAGTAATTATAGTATAGTTTTATCTAAAAATGCCACCAGTAAAGAGAAAAAGGCGGCTGATATCATCAAAAAATATTTCAGGCAGGTAACGGAAGTAAACTTACCTGTAGTAACCGAAGGCGGAACTTTAAAACACGGTGGCATATACATTGGTCAAACTCAAAAATATGAGAGTAACACTGATGGAAAAATTAAAAATGATGGTTATACCATTGCTGTGCATAATGGTGATTTGATACTGCATGGCGGGAGCGGCCAGGGAATTATTTATGCAGCCTATGGCTTTGTCGATAAATATTTAGGCTGCCGCAAATACGACAACGGCCCTGCAGTGTGTCCATCTCGTAAAACACTCACCTTGCCGGCTGAAGTGTTCGACCTACAAAATCCCTCTTTTATTTACAGGCAATCTTACTACCCGCCATCTAACGATGCAGAATACCTGCAATGGCACCACCTGCAGCAATTTGAAGACTTATGGGGAATTTGGGGTCATTCGTTTTTTAAAATCATATCGCCCGAAGAATATTTTACCAGCCATCCCGAATATTTTTCGCTTATCAATGGCAAAAGGTCAGCAAGCCAATTGTGCCTGAGCAATCCGGATGTGTTAAAACTGACGATTGACTATCTAAAAAAGGCTACCCCGCAAAAGCCGGATGCCATATACTGGTCGGTTGCACAAAACGATGGTGAAGGCTACTGCCAATGTGAATTATGCAAAAAAACAGATCAAGAGAACGGTAGTCCATCGGGCTCCATAATCAACTTTGTTAACAAAATAGCTTATAAATTTCCTGATCAAAAATTTACTACCCTTGCCTACGGCTATAGCAGCCATGCGCCGCAGCATATACAACCAGCCGGTAACGTTATCGTATTTTTAAGCAGTATTAAAGCAACCAGGAGTTTACCAGTGGAACAAGCCCCCGGCAGCGCCGAGTTTCGTGCTGACCTGCTGGCGTGGACCAAATTAACCCCTCATGTTTTTATTTGGGATTATAGTAGCCAGTTCACTCACTATTTAACGCCCTTCCCTATACATACAGTAACAGCGGCCAATTTACAGTTTTACAAGCGCCATAAGGTAGAAGGTGTTTTTATAGAGGGAAGCGGGGATGTTTATAGTGATATGGCTGAGCTAAACAGTTATACACAGGCCGCTGCCCTTTGGGATACATCAAATGATATTAAAAGCACCACTACAGATTTTATAACAGGCTATTATCATAAAGCCGGGCCGTTTATTGAACAATACCAGGAGGCCCTTGGCCAAGCTGTTCGGGCTACCCATACCGAATTGGATATATATGGCAACCCGGTAAATGATTACAGCAACTACCTTTCGCCACCTGCCATGCAGCGTTATAAGCAAATAATGGATAAAGCTTCGGTTGCATCCAGCAGGGATACCCTGATACAAACACGTGTTCAGCGCGTACAATTGGGTTTAAATTATGTGCAATTGCAGCAGGCTAAGGCGCACAGCGATTTGGCAGATAAAAATAAGCAGCCGTTGTTAACCGATTTTTTGTTGGCGTGCAGGCAACTGGGCATATCTGCACTTAACGAAGATGGACTAACTACTTCATCATTTAAGCAAAACTGGAATCAGCTCCAGGCCGAAAAGCCTAAATATAATTTGGCAAAAAACGCAAAAGCAATATTTACCTATCCGTTTTCAGAAGATTATCCGGCTAAACGGGAAAAGACACTTACAGATGGCGTTTACGGAACCACAGATTATAGCTTTAACTGGTTGTTTATGTATAATCAAGATTTAGAAGTTGTGATAGATTTAGGCCGTGTGCAGGAAGTAAATATCATAAAAGCTAATTTTTTAGACGATGCAAGGCATCACATTTTTATGCCCGATAAGGTATCTGTATCTACATCAGTTGATGGGAAAGATTATGCAGTGTTTAATAGTCGGGCTGAGGGGCTGCCTTGCCAAACTCAGGTATCTATCAATCATGTTCAATTTAAAGGAAATACTAAAGCACGCTTTATAAAAATGCGTGCTGCCTGTTTGAAAATTATGCCAGACTGTATTCCTTACACAACAAAGAAGCCTGCCTTGTGTTGCGATGAAATTACTGTGGAATAGCTTTTTTTGATTTTCGTATTTAGCTATCTGATATGAAAATTAGAATTTCAAGTTAATACGGCACTTCACCAATGACTCGAACAATAGGTAATATATACCATCTATTTTGACTCACGAAATGAAACATCTAAGTATGCCTATGCTATTTAATAATTGACTGCCAATTTTTTAATGAGAAATTTAATCTTTAATTTATTTAAACTGTAATTAAGGATTATTAATTAGTCAGATTTGCAATCACATTCCAAGCAGGTAAGTGCTAACTTATAGTCGCTTAAAATAACTTAAAGTATATAACTTGCAAATAAAGCAAGTATTCCCCTATAAACTACTTGATGGAAAAGACTCAATTTAATCTTGCAGTTCGATGTTCTATTCCGTCAAAGCAGACATTTTCAGGGCTCTAACGTGTACGTTATGGAGAAGTTGACCACCTTGTTCCAGGCCAAACTGACCAGGCAATTTGCTGACGTAAGATGTGCAGCAGGTACTTAATAAGCGTTGTCAAAAAAAATAGATATTAAAAGTTATATTTTATCTATTTATAATAAAATTTCTATGAGTTGCAGATAAATAGTGTTAAGGGTGTTTTGGTATTACCGACGAAACATTAATTTAGTCATACTAATTAATTTATATGCAATTTATACGTATACTATTCATTATCACATGCGCGATAGCCCCTATATCCTTATTTGCTCAAAATAAAAAATTGTCTTCTCCGAAAATCAAGATAATTCTGCTAGGGACATTTCATTTCGGAGAAACGACAGACCGGAATAAAATTAGTTTCCCAGACCTGTTTGGCACAAAGCGACAGTCAGAACTTGATCAACTTACTACCAAGTTGGCTGCACAACAACCAGATGCCGTCTTTGTAGAAACCCGGTCTCAAAGCGCAGCCTTGCTGGATAGTTTATTTCAGGCATATCGTCAAGGTCAACTAAGAGACACCAGCTGGCTTAGAAATGAGATTGTACAGATAGGATTTCGGACAGCGCTTAAAACAGCTCGTAAAGCGGTACCAATAGGTATAGATCACCGGCAAGAACTCCCATATGAGTCGATGAAAAAATATGAGGTGGATCATCAGTATGATAATAATCCGCCATTTTTTGATTTACCATATCCTTTTGATAAATCGGAAATAAAGAAACTAGAGCAAGTAACACTTCAACAATATCTGATACAATTAAATGACAAGCGTGCCCGTCAGCGCTCAATGTATGATTATCTTCATTATGCATTAATGTATGGCAAAGGATCTGACTACACCGGGGTTGAATTTGCCACCAGTTGGTATAACCGCAATTTGAAAGTGATGACTAATATCCTACGCGAATTGAAGCCATCTGATAAATACATTTTGGTCATAATGGGCAGTGGCCATACATCGCTGTTACATGAATTATTTGCTGATCATCCCATGTTTGAGATCGTTGAGGTCTCATCAATCTTGTAAATTAGTATATGGCACATTGCAATAACTGTAAGGCACAATATCAAGGAAAATATTGTAGCAATTGCGGCCAAAAGGCCGGGATTGGACGCTTGCATATGCATGATATCGCGCACGAAATATGGCATGCTCTAACTCATGCTGATAAAGGTATCCTTAAATTGGTCAAAGGTTTAATCCTAAACCCTCACTCAACTTACCAGCAATACTTTGAAGGACAGCGAAAAAATTATTTTAGCCCGGTGTTGTTCTACGTCCTGACTGCAGGAGTAAGTATCTATTTAGGAGATCATATTTTTGAATACGAAAACCAGGTAAATGGGATGAACAATGAGTTCGGTAGGTTTGTCTTGAATTATACAAAATTGCTTGGTCTTATCTTGCTGCCTATTGAAGCATTGTTGACTTGGAGCATGTTTCATAAACGCTATAATTTGGCTGAATGTGCTGTGTTTTGGCTTTTTTGCAATGGACTGGTTTTCCTTTTCAGGATAGCGCTTACACCGATTTATATTCCATTAATTTGGCATAAGTCAGCGCTTGACTATGTAATAAGAATGGTCGGATCTCTTATCTTTTTATGGCAATTAATTACTGTGTTCGCCTGGAAGCGTAGTTGGAAGATTTATTTATTATGTTTCGCACTGATCAACTTGCTTAATGTAATCAGCCAATTAACTATTTATTATTTGTTTCTCGAAGATCCCAATTCCCCTCAGTCGATATGGCAAATTATAAAAAGTGCTTATTTGATTTAATGACACTTGCAATTTTTCAGTATTTGCTCGCTAAAACCAATTGCAGTTAAACTAAATCTTATTTGAAATTATTTATGATATAAATAAACGACCGTCTTTTCATAATTTACAAATAAAGACTACAATTGCCTATTCAGGTTATTACAGGCATTAAACAAGTGCGCTAATAAATCAGAGTAACATAAACTTTGTTTAACGAATTAAGTGACTTGTTTAAAAATTCTGGTTTAAGACGCTTGCAATTTATTTTCTGCTAAAAAACAACATTACAACCTTGTTCAGCATTTTATCCGCTAAAAACAGAGTTTATATTTTTAAATCAACGGGATTAGGCAATTATGAATTACCTGTTACAAATTGATATAAATTGCGTTAAAGTTTTTATATTTAAACCGCTTTGACGATAGTTTTCAAGTTATTTTCCTGCCAAACGTTTCAGGTCTTTAATAAAATGGTTCGAGATTTTCCCTACGGGCTACTATCCTGCTTTAGTATATACTAGGCAGGGTTTTATTTTAATGCCCCTTTCTGTTTTTTTAAACTGCCACAATATTTTTTAATACTTCCCCACTATAAATATCCTATTTAAGCCAATAAACTCCTTATAGGCCTTAATGCATTTACAGCAAGTTTAGAACCGACTGTTACAATTTGCCTCAAAAGCACGTATAGCTTCAATAAACTATTTCCGGAAAATGAAAAGATCATACCTTATTACTATCTCAGTACTCTTACTGCTATTTTCCTGCAAAAAAGAGAACAATGCGCCATTTACAGAGAATATAACCAAAGGTGAAAAATGGGGTATTCGGATAGGCAGTTCAGCAGCCGATGTTTATACCCAGCTTCAGCAAACAGGTATAGAAAAAAGCTTTAACTCGGTTGCAATTGTTTACCGGCCATATTTTTCGAAGCCAGAACAAGTACAGCAGTTATTACCTTTTTATAACGCTGTTACGTTAAGTAACAAAGCAGGTATAGTTGAGCGGGCCGTTATCCAATTAACGAAGATAAAGTTACCGCTATAACTGCTGGCAATGCCCTGCCCGTCAACGTTTCTAAATGGCCGGTGGATGTGCCCGACGCAACAGCTATTCATGTTAACGATCCTGCTAATCAAATTTATACCAAGCTGCTGGCCATTTATAAAACAGCATCGTATAACGAGTATCAGCTTATTTTACCCGACAAGCCTTTGGCAAAACCGTTTGACCCGGATATGACAAATTATCACGAGTGGGCTTTTACTTTTACGGCCGATGTTAAACCAGGTTTACAAGGCACGTCGGCTGTACGGCTGTTCTTCAGCCATGGCAAACTCGAAAAAATCCGCCATGACTATCAGGAAAGTCAGGTTTACAATTAAAAAACTTAACTAATCGTTTGATGCTTGCTTTATACGGCAATTGTTTACATTTGAACAAAGCCTTAAAATATGAGCCAGATAAATAAAGACGACATTAAGCAGGAAGTGTTTGATTTGTATGACGACTATGCACATAACCGGCTCGATCGCCGCGCATTTATGCAAAAGCTGTCACTTTATGCCGTGGGCGGCCTAACCGTTCCGTCGCTGATGAGCTTTTTAATGCCTGACTATAAAGGTAACGTGCAAATTAAGCCGGATGATCCGCGTTTAAACTCTGGCTACATTAATTATCCATCTCCTAAAGGGGGTGGCACCATTAAAGGCTTACTTTCGAAACCTGTTGATGCCAAGAAGAAACTGGGCGGCGTTATTGTGGTTCATGAAAACCGGGGCTTAAATCCTTATATCGAAGATGTAGGCCGACGAGCTGCTCTGGCTGGTTTTATTTCGCTGGCACCCGATGCCCTTACGCCGCTGGGCGGTTACCCCGGCAACGACGACGAAGGCCGTACCCTGCAAAGCAAAAGGGACAAAGGCGAAATGGAAGAAGATTTTATAGCCGCCTATCAATACCTCAAAACTCATAAAGACTGTAATGGCAAGGTTGGGGTAGTCGGCTTTTGCTATGGCGGCGGCATTGCTAACATGATGGCTGTACGTGTGCCCGAACTGGCAGCGGCAGTACCTTTTTATGGCAGTCAGCCTGCTTTGACAGATGTACCTAAAATAAAAGCACCCCTGCTGCTGCATTACGCCTCGCTCGATACCCGGATCACAGCCGGGTGGCCTGCTTATGAAGCTGCGCTTAAAGAGAACGGCAAAAAATATCAGGGGTTTGTTTACGAAAACGCCAATCATGGTTTTCATAACGATACCACGCCCCGTTATGACAAAGCCGCTGCCGAACTGGCCTGGAAACGCACTATTGATTTTTTCACTGAGCATTTAAAATGATCTGTAATCTGCTTAATTAAGCGTAAGCCTCAAATCTGCCGGATTTGAGGCTTTTTCAGTTTAATACCGTAGAATACCTATTGTAGCTGTCTAAATTTACTTTAACAGTACATATACCTGTTAACAATGCACCGTATGGCCTGTTAACTTGTTAGCTATATCGTTTTAACCGATATGTTTCGGGTCAATAAAAGATGTATAGCGTTACAATTAACAGGAACACAAGTGATGCAAAAACGAAAATTAGGAAATAGCGGTTTACAAGTATCGGCCATTGGCTTTGGCTGCATGGGGTTGAATTTTTCTTATGGCAGCGGCCTGCAAAAGCAAGAAGCAATTGCCCTGGTAAGAGCCGCGGTGGAAGAAGGTGTTACTTTCTTTGATACCGCTGAAGTTTACGGCCCTTTCACCAACGAAGAAATTGTGGGAGAAGCACTAGCTCCGTTCAGGGACGATGTTGTGATCGCTACCAAGTTTGGTTTCAACATTCAGGATGGCAAGATGGCCGGCGTAAACAGCCGGCCCGAAAACATCAGGGCAGTGACCGAAGCATCCTTAAAACGGTTAAAGACAGAGACGATCGACCTGCTATACCAGCATCGTGTAGATCCGGCTGTACCTATTGAAGATGTAGCCGGAACCGTCAAAGATTTGATACAGGAAGGCAAAGTGAAATATTTTGGCCTTTCGGAAGCGGGTGCACAAACCATCCGTAAAGCACACGCTGTTCAGCCAGTTACCGCACTGCAAAGCGAATACTCTTTATGGACTAGAACGCCTGAACACGACATCATCCCTACCCTGGAAGAACTGGGGATTGGATTTGTTCCCTACAGTCCGCTTGGCAGAGGCTTCCTGACCGGTAAGATGGGGACAGATACTAAATTTGACAGTAACGATTTTCGCAACAACCTGCCGCGCTTTACGCCAGAAGCATTAAAAGCCAACCAGGCGTTGGTCGATTTATTAAACCAGGTAGCCGAACAAAAAAAAGCTACCCCTGCCCAAATTGCGCTGGCTTGGCTATTGGCTCAAAAGCCCTGGATCGCTCCTATTCCGGGCACCACCAAATTACACCGCTTACAGGAAAACATTGGTGCCGCTGCAATTGAATTAACCCCGGCCAATCTGCAGGAAATTGAAACGGCCGCCGCTCAAATTACAGTAGAGGGTAACCGCTATCCGGAAAATATGGAGAAAATGACCGGGCACTAAGCAGTGGTACACTGCATATATAACCGGTTTAGCTAAGGCATATATCTGGCTGTTAAAAGCAAATCCCTACAAATAAAGCCGCTTTTAACAGCCGGATAAAACCATCTTTAACAAACACTGTTAGCCTATAAACCGATACAATATGAATAGTTTCTTCAAAGCTTTGATAGCCGGATATGGTGCGAAAAAATTAGGTGGTGGTTGCTTTTCCACAATTTTAATTTTTGTAGTTATTTATGTGCTGCTGGGCAAATGCAGTAACGGCAACGCCAATGCAGCTACTCATCCGGTTAAAACGAAGCAGATGCACCCGGTTACACAAACCGTAGCTTTACGTCCGTAACTCACATTTGCAAAAGTTATTCTATCCAAAAAAATACGATTGACAGTACAATTAATTTTGTACTGATCGAAGGTTAACCTTTAAATTACAAGCTGCGTTAAACATAAGCTGTAGTAAGAGTCCGTTTTTTCTTACTTTGCACGTTTGTAATTTAAAATATGCAAAAAGCCGTTTCTTTATTTTTAGCAGTCACGCTGTTGTGCTCGTGTGCTGCACGCAAGAAAACCATCAGTACTACCGAGGCTGCCCGGCGTAATAACGAGCGTATTCAAAAAGAAAATAAAAAGGCTATTACAGCATATACATCGTACACGGTGCTGTCTTACATCGAGCGGTTTAAACCAATTGCTGTAAAAGAAATGAACCTTTATGGCATACCGGCCAGTATTACACTGGCACAGGGTATGTTCGAATCGGCATTTGGCAATAGCGAATTATCGCGGGTAGCTAACAATCACTTTGGCATAAAATGCACCAGCGACTGGAAAGGTAAAAGTTATTTTAAGGACGATGATAACCCGAACGATTGTTTCCGGGTATATAATTCGCCCGAAGAATCCTACCGCGACCATTCCGACTTTTTAAAAAGGAAACGCTACGCGCATCTGTTCGAACTGGATAAAAACGATTACCAGGGCTGGGCTTACGGCCTCAAGGCGGCCGGTTATGCTACTAACCCCAACTATCCGCAGTTGCTGATTAATGCTATTCAGAAATACAAGCTCGACCAGTACGACCGGCCCGAGGGTGAGTTGCAAAAAATTAAGCGTGAAGATCGTGTATTAACAGAAATTAACCAGAACATTGGCAAAGCGGTTAAAGATTCCATTGTAAAGGCAACGCCTCCCGGCAAAACTTATACGGTAATAACCGACGATACACTATACAATATTTCCAAACGTTTTGGCTTAACGGTTGATGAGTTAAAAACCCTTAACAATTTGCCGGATAACAATGTAAAAATCGGCCAAAAGCTGATAGTCGGGAAATAAACAAGATCTTAAGTTATTGAAAGATCAATTTTCGCACAATATAATAATGCGATTCTTTCTATCCTTGAGTTCAACAATTCTGATCCGGACAACTGTTAATTCTTGTTAAACCCTGTAGCAGTACGCCGCTCTAATATTACTTTTGTTAATTCCATGAAGAAATGGCTCCTACTTGCTTTTACCATGCTGGCACTATCGGGATTTGCCCAGCAAAAGCCGGTAGAAGGCATTGTTTTCGACAGGGGTACCAAAGAGCGTATAGCCCGTGTAAACGTCCGTAACCTGCGTAACGGCCAATCCATTTACAATAACCTGAAAGCTGAATTTAAGTTGAATGCCCAGCCCGGCGATTATCTGGTTTTTACAAAACAGGGTTACTTTACCGATACCGTAAAAGTACAAAGCATGGCGGCTATGGTTATTTATTTAAAAGCTACCAGTATTGTACTGCGCGATGTAAACATTCGCGATACCGTACTTAACCCGCAAAAGCGGCTGGCACAAACCCGGCAGCAGTACAACAAGGTTTATGGCGCGCTGGGTAACCGCGATATCTTAAGCGTATCGCCAAATTCGGGTGCTGGTATTGGTATAGATGCCTTGTATAATGTGTTCAGCAAAAGCGGGCGCAACGCCGAACATCTCAAAGACATTATAGAGCGCGACTACCGGCAGGATGTGGTTGATTACCGGTTTAGTAAAAGCTTCGTACAAGAAATAACGGGTTTAAAGGAGCCGCAGCTAACCAACTTTATGTACAGATACCGCCCGAGTTACTATCTGGTAACCACAGCCAGCGATTACGATTTTATCAGTACCATTAAAGCGAATGTGAAGCGGTTTTTACGTTACCCTAACGCGGCATCGCTGCCGCCTTTTACACCTTAACTTATGCGTTATCCTGTTTTGGTAGTTCCATTTTTAAACGTAAGCGGCATGGCCCTGTTTCCGTTCATCCTGGTAAAAAAAGAGGCAGACCGGTACGATGCCGTGCTGATCCGGCACGAAACTATTCATCTCAGGCAAGCTGCTGAATTACTGATCGTTCCATTTTATTTGTTCTATCTGCTTAATTACCTGGTAAACCTGGTTATATACAAAAATCATCATAAAGCTTACTTTAATATTGTGTTCGAAAAAGAAGCTTACCGGCACGAACTGGACAGCCAGTACTTAAAAATTCGCCGTTTTTGGGGATGGCGTTTCCATTTTCGTTAACTTTGTGGTTCATTAATCAGGTTATCGGGTAAAAAATGAGTATTTGCAGCCGTATGTGGAAAGCTGTTACAGGGTTACTATTTCTGCTTTTTGCCATTTCAATAACAGCAACCGCACAGCAAACTGACAGCTTGCGCTACAGAACTGCCGACAGCCTGCGTCGCGCGGATAGCTTACGCCGCGACAGCATACTGATAGATACCAATCTGCTAAACCGCTACCGCATAGCACCGCGCAAAGATGCCCTGCCACAAATCTTCAGGCAGCCCGAAATACGTCCCGAACTGATACCGGTAACCATGCTCGATTACAAAGTG
>Ga0325400_1004137_pt1 | contig 13375 bp, 14 predicted proteins | sample PopdelMetagenome_2_FD_205662 | JGI IMG/M metagenome (GOLD analysis project Ga0325400, IMG submission 205662) | Populus deltoides microbial communities from Bellville, Georgia, United States - Xylem-PdKOR-R1 | ecosystem: Host-associated > Plants > Phyllosphere > Stem > Wood/Secondary xylem... | reverse complement strand
TCTGGCAGAAGTTCAGCTGCGCGGCGACGATCGAATAGCTGGCGTAAGTCCGCGTGCCATATTGATCCAGCGCGGTCTGGCCGGCCTTCGCCGCCTTGTTGGTGCGCGCGAAATATTTGGTCAGCGTGTCAAACGCGCCCTTCAGCTCGTCCCGGTGGTTGCGCAACACCGCGTTGTAGTTGTCGACGGTGAGCAATGTCGGCTCGAACTGGCATTGCAGCGCGGCGACGTTGAGTGCGGCGCGCATGTTCCAGACCAGGTTGGCCCGCGTCTCGGCGGCGTTGGCGCCCGGCAAGAGCTGGGCGATGCCCGGCTCGTCGCCGGTCACGGGCTGTCCCGACAGGTCGCGGGACTGCAGAAAGAACTGGGCCTGAGCGGGCATCGCCGCCATTCCCATCGCGAGCGCCACCATTGCCCCCGCCACGCGCACCATCGCCACCGACACTCTCCCCACCATCCCTGTACCGCCGGATTCTACCGCGAATCGAGCTGGATAGGAAACATGATTAACCATGTCGGCGGCAAAATCGTGGCAGCTTGCGCCGAGCCGTTGGTCGCGGGCGCAACGATCGCGTGCGGGCGGGTGCCGGTCGGTGCGTGATGGCCGAGGGTGATCGATGCCGTGCCGGTCCGACCCGGCGGGCGGCGGGGCGGCACCGCCCGTCCCGCGGCCCGTCCGCCGGCGCGGCCTGGGCGAAGGGCCACCGTCTGACGTCCTGCCCGGTCGACCACGGGGCGGCGTCCAAGAAGAAGGGGCCGCCCGGTCGCCCGGACGGCCCCTCCGCCACGTCGTAATTCCCAAAATCGGGAGATTACATCGCGTTGTTGGTCATCATGGTGTCGTTCGACATCATGGTGTCGTTCGCCATCATGGTGTCGTTGGCCATCATGCCACCGTTCATGCCACCGTCCACGGCGGTCATGTTGTCGGTCATGGTGTCCATGCCCTCGGTCGAGTTCATGTCGGTGACCATGGTGTTGTCGACGGTGGTGTTGGTCGAGTTGCCGCCGCACGCGGCGAGCGACAGCGAAGCGGCCGCGATCATCGAGCCGGTCAGAACCTTGGAAAGTGCACGCATCGGAAGCTCCCTAGGAAAACGGATTTGGACGGCTTGCCTGCCCTTTAACACCCAAATCGAGGTGGACATTAAACGCAATCCGGCCGCCCCTCAAGCCTCGATTTCACGCGCACAAGCCAAGCTATCGAGGAACGAGCGGGCCGACAACGCCAGCGCCGCGTCAAAGGTTGCGAGCGACGCGTCGTGGCCGAGCGCGGCGAGGCTGGTCACCGGATGGTCGGGCAGCCCGCACGGCACGATGCCGCCGAAATGCGCCAGGTCCGGGTGCACGTTGACGGAGAAGCCGTGTAGCGTCACCCACCGCTTCACCCGCACCCCAATCGCGCCGATCTTGGCTTCCCGCCCGCGGTCGAGCGTCCAGATGCCCACCCGTCCGTCCGCGCGGAACGCCTCAACCCCCAGCCGGCCCAGCGCTCCGATCACCCAGCCTTCCAGCGCGTGAACGAAGCAGCGCACGTCGCGCCCGCGCGCCGCCAGGTCCAGCGACAGGTAGCCGACCCTCTGCCCCGGCCCGTGATAGGTGTATCGTCCGCCCCGGCCGGTGGCGATCACCGGAAAGCCCGGCGTGCGCAGGTCGGCCGGGTCGGCGCTGGTCCCCCCGGTATAGAGCGGGGGGTGTTCGAGCAGCCACACGCGCTCGGGGGCGGTGCCTTCGCGGATCGCGGCGGCCCGGCTCTCCATGTCGGCGACCGCTGGCAGATAGGCCACCGGTTCGGCGTCCACCCGCCACTCGATGCCGGGCAGGGGAGCAGGGCAGGGTTCGGGCGCGTGCGGGGTCATGATGGCGGTGCATGTGCGGCGGAGCGGGGCGGGGCGCAACCGCTGGCCACCCGCGCGGCACTCGGCTATCGCGGCGAGAGCAACGGGGGAATGCGGCAATGGCACGGATCGGCGACGTCTGGGACAGCACGGTGGACGCGGCGCGGGGGCGTGCCAAGGTGATCGCCCCGGTGGCGCTGCTCGCCTTCTTCCTGCCCGGCCTGCTCCAGAACGCGATCGTCGCCTATGCCGACCCGCAGGCGGGCGGCACGGTCGGGCTGATGGGGCTGGTCACGATCGCGACGCTGGTGGTCGCGGTCTGGGGTCAGCTGACGATCATCGCCATCGCCACCGATCCGGCCACCACCCGCCCCGACGCGAGCGCCCAGGGCGCCCGCCGGTTCCTGCCCGCGCTCGGCATCGGGGTGCTGATGGCGCTGATCGTGCTGGTGGCGAGCCTGCCCTTCTTTATCGCGCTGGCGGCCTCCGGGATCGACTTCCGCGCGCTGTCGCAGATGGCGCCCGGCACCCAGCCGGACCTGTCGGGCGCCGCCACCGGGCCGGTGGTGTTCGCCTTTCTCTACCTCCTGGTCTTTCTCGGCTTCATGCTGTGGCTCGCCGGGCGGCTGATGCTGGCCTATGCGGTGGTGCTCAACGAGCGGCGCGGCGCCGGCGCGCTTCGCCGATCGCTCCAGCTGACGGCGGGGATGACGGGCAAGCTGATCGGCGTGCTGGTGCTCTACGTGGTCGTGCTGGGCATCGTCGCCTTTGCCGTGCAGTCGGTGGTGTTCTTCCTGTTCCGCATTCCGCTCGGCGAGGAGGGGATCGCCACCGCGACCTTCCTGGGAGCGGTCGCCGGTGGGCTGGTGACCAGCGCGCTGGCGGCGTTGTTCTGCGTGTTCACCGCGCGGCTCTACGTCGCGACCGCCGGCGTGCCCGCCAGGCACCCGGCCGGGGACGTGCCCCGCGGCGCATAGCGGTGCCCGTCTCCGTTCCGGCGGTGCTCGTCGACGCGTGGCGGCTGTGGCGCCGGCATCGCGACCTCCTGATCGCGGTGGCGGCGCCGTGGCTGTTCCTGCCCGCGCTGGCACTGGCGCTGTTGAGCGCGCCGCCGCCGTCGCTGCCCGCCACGCGGGACGGCGCGGCGGGGCAGCTCTGGGCGGAGGCCGTGCTCGCCTGGGCCCGCACCGACGGCGGCTGGTTTGTCCTTGCGCAACTGGCCGCGCTCGCCGGCGCGGCGACGCTCTACGCCCTGCTGCTGGGCGGGGTGACGGTGCGGGGGGCGATGGCGCGCGCCTTGCGGGTCCTTCCGTCCATGGTGCTGGCGATGCTGGTCACCGCGCCGGCGGTGGTGCTCGGCCTGTCGCTGTGGCTGGTGCCCGGGCTCTACGTCACCGCGCGGCTGGTGCTGGTCGGGCCGGCGCTGACGGTGGAGCGGCGCGGCGTCCTGGCCGCGATCGGGGCCAGCGTGCGGCGGACGCGCGGCCATGGCCTGGCGCTGACCGCGGCGGTGTCGGTGCCGCTGCTGGGCGGCTGGCTGGCGGCGCAGCCGTTCGTGGCGCTGGGCCGCGTGTTGCGGGAGGCGGGATCGGCCAACCCCGTCGCGCTGGCGATGGCGGGCGCGGGAAGCGCCGCCGCGACGTTCGCCGGCGGGTTGGCGCAGGCGCTGGTCGCGGTCGCCGCCTACCGGCGCCTGCGAACGCAATAGCGACCTGTCCGCGCTAGGCCAGCCGGGGTATCTGCGGCGCGGCGTCCGGCGGCAGTAGCCCGGCCGTGCGCGGGTCGGGAAAGGTCTCAACGGTGCGCCGGACCGCGACAAAGCCCGACGCCTGGTAGAAGGGGAGCGCCGCGGGATGATCCAGCGTGCAGGTGTTGACCCTCAGCCGCTCGGTGTCCCTGCTCCAGGCGAGCGCCAGCGCGTGCCCCATCAGCCAGCGCCCGTGACCCCGGCCGGTCAGTTCCGGCACCAGCGCGAAATAGGACAACTCGCACCCGGCGGGACTCCGGCGGTCGAGTTCGATCAGGCCGACCTCCACGCCGCCGGGGTCGAGCACGGCATAGACCTCGACCGCGGGATCGTGGACGATCCCGCACAGGGTCGCGTCGTCCATCGCCAATCGCGAGAACCATAGCCAGCGGCTGCCCACCCGGCGGAACAGCGCGCGGTAGCGGTCCGGCGCCGGCCGTGGCCAGCGGCACAGGCGCAGCGGCGAGGCGGGCAGGGGGCGGGGCCGCGGCCGGTCGCGCATCTCCAGCGTGGTGACCACCGTTGCCACGTCGCCGCCATCGACGGGGATCAGCGCCATCGGCTCAGCTCCAGGTGGCGACCGGCGGCAGGCTCATCAGGATGGCGTCGATGTTGCCGCCGGTCTTGAGGCCGAACAATGTCCCGCGGTCATAGACCAGGTTGAACTCGGCATAGCGCCCGCGCCACGCGTCGCGGCGGGCGAGATCCCCGGCGGTGAACGGGTCCGCCATCCGCCGGCGGACGATGGGTGGATAGATGTCCAGGAACGCCTCGCCGACCGCGCGGGTGAAGGCGAAGTCGCCCTCGAACCCGGTGTCCAGATGGTCGAAGAAGATGCCGCCGACGCCGCGATGGACCTGGCGGTGGGGAATGTAGAAATAATCGTCCGCCCATGCCTTGAAGCGCGGGTAGTGGGCCGGGTCGTGGGCGTCGCACGCGGCCTTCATCGCCCGGTGGAAATCGGCTGTGTCTTCCTCCACGGGGAGCGGCGGGTTGAGGTCGGCACCGCCCCCGAACCACTGGGTGGTGGTCCGCAGGAAACGGCAGTTCATGTGCACGGCCGGCACGTGCGGGTTGGCCATGTGCGCGACCAGGCTGATGCCGGTCGCGAAGAAGCGGGGATCGTCGCCGGCACCGCGGATGGTGCGGCCGAACTCGCCCTCCAACGTGCCGCCCACCGTCGACACGTTGACCCCGACCTTCTCGAACACCCGGCCCTTCATGGTCCCGCGCACGCCGCCGCCGCCCGGCGCGCCGGACGGGTCGGCGCGGTCCCAGGCGACATAGTCGAAGGCGGCGGCGGAGCCCGCCTCGCGCTCGATTGCCTCGAACGCGTCGCAGATGCGGGTGCGCAGGGCCTCGAACCAGGTGCGGGCGGCGGTCTGCTGTTGGTCCAGTTCCATCGCGCGTGCCCTAGCGGATCGGCGGCGCCCGGGGGAGGGGCTCGTGCCGGCGCAGAGCCGGCCGGCCGATCGCGCGGCCAGCGCCGGGTGCCGATCAGGACCAGTCGGTCTGGCGGAGCGCTTCCGACAGGACCATCGCGCCCGCCACCGCGACGTTCAACGAGCGGAAGCCCGGGCGCATCGGCACCCGCACGCGCAGGTCGGCGCGCGCATGCACCGGCGGCGGCACGCCTGCGCTCTCCGACCCGAGCAGCAGCACGTCGTCCGTCCGAAAACGTGCCTCTGGAAGCGGCACCGCGCCGGCGGTGGTCAGAAGCACGATCCGCCCGGTCACCCCCGCCTCGAACGCCGCCCAGTCGGCGTGTCGCCGGACATCGGCCGACACGGCGTAGTCCATACCCGCCCGCCTCAGCCCGCGGTCGCTCCAGGGAAAGCCCATCGGCTCGATCAGGTCGACCGCCACCCCCATGCATGCCGCCAGCCGCAGGATCGTGCCGACGTTGCCGGCGATGTCGGGCTGGTAGAGCGCGATCCGCATCCGCGCGCCTTAACCCGCCGCACCCACTCGGCAAAAGGCCGTTGCTAAAGCGGGACCCCGGCGGCTATCAGGCCGCCGAACCCCCGTCTTGCGCCGGGCGGTCCATACGTGCGTGCCACCTGGCGATCCGATCCCGGCCTACAGGACTTGAGTGAATGGCGACTGTCGAAGACCAGCTTCCCCCGGGCGAGGATCCGGCGCTCCTCCAGGAAGAGGTCCACGACCCGCGCCGCCGCGACTTCATCAACATCGCCGCGGTCTCCTTCGCGGGCGTCGGCGCGGTCGCGATCGTGTTGCCGCTGATCAATCAGATGAGCCCGTCCGCCGACGTGCTCGCCGCCTCCTCGACCGAACTGGACATTTCCAAGATCGAGCCCGGCCAGGCGATCAAGTCGACGTTCCGCAAGCAGCCGCTGTTCGTGCGCAACTTGACGCCTGCCGAGATGAGCGCCGCCAACGCGGTCGCGGTGGGGTCCTTGCGCGATCCCCAGACGCTCGCCGAGCGGACCAAGGACGGCAAGAACAATTGGCTTGTCACGCTGGGTGTCTGCACCCATCTCGGCTGCATCCCGCTGGGCGCGGCAGAGGGCGAGAATAAGGGGCCGTTCGGCGGCTATTTCTGCCCGTGCCACGGCTCCGCCTACGACACCGCCGGTCGCATCCGGCAGGGGCCGGCACCCAAGAACCTGGAAGTGCCGCCCTACACCTTCAATTCCGACACCGTCATCACGGTCGGCTGAGGCAGAACACCATGAGCTTTCCCTGGGCCAAGCATTACGAGCCGAAGCAGCCGCTGATGCGGTGGCTTGACGAGAAGCTACCGCTGCCGCGCCTCGTCTACAACGCGGTCGGCGCGGGCTATCCGGTGCCGCGCAACCTCAACTATTTCTGGAACTTCGGCGTCCTCGCCGGGCTCGCGCTGACGCTCCAGATCGTGACGGGCGTGACCTTGGCGATGCACTATGCCGCCAACGGCGCGGTGGCGTTCGGCTCCGTCGAATCGATCATGCGCGACGTCAACGCCGGCTGGTTCCTCCGCTACGCCCACGCCAACGGCGCGTCGATGTTCCTGCTGGTGGTCTACATCCACATCGCGCGCGGGCTATATTACGGCTCCTACAAGGCGCCGCGCGAGATGGTGTGGCTGCTTGGCGTGGTCATCTTCCTGCTCATGATGGCGACCGCCTTCATGGGTTACGTCCTGCCCTGGGGTCAGATGAGCTTCTGGGGCGCGCAGGTCATCACCGGCTTCTTCTCGGCGATCCCGCTGGTCGGTGAGAGCATCCGCATCTGGCTGCTCGGCGGCTATGCGCCCGACAACGCCGCGCTCAACCGCTTCTTCTCGCTCCACTACCTGCTGCCGTTCGTCACCGCGGGCGTCATCATCATGCACATCTGGGCGCTGCACATCCCCGGATCGAACAACCCGACCGGCGTCGACGTGAAGTCGGAGGCGGACACCGTGCCCTTCCACCCCTATTACACCGCCAAGGACGGCGTCGGGGTCGGCGTGTTCATGCTGGTGTTCGCCGCCTTCATCTTCTTCGCGCCCAACATGCTGGGCCACCCGGACAACTATATCGAGGCGAACCCGCTCTCGACGCCCGCGCACATCGTGCCCGAATGGTATTTCCTGCCCTTCTACGCGATCCTGAAGAGCTTCACCGCCGACTTCATCCTGCCGGCCAAGCTGTGGGGCGTGCTGGCGATGTTCGGGTCGATCCTGCTGCTCTTCTTCCTGCCCTGGCTCGACACGTCGCCGGTGCGCTCCGCCAACTTCCGGCCGCGCTACCGCGCGTTCCTGGTCGCACTGCTCGTCGACGTGCTGATCCTGGGCTATGTCGGCGGGGCGGAGGCGAACGCGCGCAACGTGGTCATGGGCCAGCTCGCGAGTGCCTATTACTTCCTTCACTTCCTGGTGATCCTGCCGCTGGTGTCCCGCTCGGAGCGGCCGCGCCCGTTGCCGATGTCGATCACGCAGGCGGTGCTGGACAAGCATGCGGGCACCAGCCCCGCCAAGACGGCCATGGCCTGAGCGACAAGGAACAAGAGAGAATCATGGTCCGCCTTCTCGCCATCCTGATCGGCGCCGCCTTCACCTTCGTGCTGGGGCTGGCGCTGTTCGGCACCGTGTCCACCGCGATCACCGATCCGGCGCCGGAAACGGCCGAGCACGGGTTCCACCTCCATCCCAAGGATGCGGCGCTCTCCTCGCAGGGCTACACCGGTACGTTCGACCGGCGCCAGCTGCAGCGCGGGTTCCAGGTCTACAAGGAGGTCTGCGCGGCCTGCCACAGCCTGAAGTACGTGTCGTTCCGCGACCTGGAGCGGATCGGTTATTCCGAGCCGGAGGTGAAGAAGATCGCCAGCGATTGGGTGATCGAGCAGCCGTCGGTCAACGGCGAGACCGGCGAGGCGGGGACACGAAAGAACATCCCGTCCGACCGCTTCCCGTCGCCCTTCGCCAACGAGATCGCCGCGCGCGCCGCCAACAACAATGCGGTGCCGCCCGACCTGTCGCTGATGACCAAGGCGCGTCACGACGGCACCAACTATATCTACTCACTGATCGGACCGGACGCTTATCGTCCGCAGCCCGCCGCGCTGCTGCGCGAGTTCCCGGACGTGAAGACGCCCAATGGGCTCCACTACAATCCGTATTTCGCCAACCTCAACATCGCGATGCCGCCGCCGCTGACCGCGGACAATCAGGTGACCTACACCGACGGCACCCGCGCCACGCGCGACCAGATGGCCAAGGACGTCGCCGCGTTCCTGACCTGGACCGCGGAACCCAATCTGGAGGCGCGCCACGCCGCCGGCCTGGCCGCGCTGGTTTTCATCGCGATCTTCTGCTTCCTGGCCTGGGGTGCGTATCAGAACGTCTGGCGCGACGTGAAGCATTGATGCCGCGGGGGCGAGCCTAGGCTTACGCGAGGGGCGGTGCCGGGAGGTGCCGCCCTTCTTGCGTGCGGACCCGAGGAGCGGACCAGCCACCTCCGGTTAAGCCGACTCGCGTCATGGTTCCGCCAAGGAACCCGCGACCGGTCGTTCCCGTTAAGCGACGGTCGGCGCGTAGCTGCCGCGCCTCCATGTACGGGAGAGCAACGATGGCGATCACCACTCTGGGTCGGCTGGCCCTGATCCTCGCGGGCGCGGCCGGCCTGTCCGCCTGCACTGATGGCTACGGCTATTCGGGCGTCGGCGTGGGCTACGGCTCCGGCGGCTATTACGACGACGGCTATGGCCCCGGCTATGCGGGCTATGGCTATGGCGACCCCTATTACGGCTGGTACAACGGCTTCTACTATCCCGGCACCGGCTATTACGTGTATGACCAGTATCGCAGGCCCTATCGCTGGAACGACAATCAGCGCCGCTATTGGGAAGGCCGGCGCGGCAACGGGCGGCGCGGCGAGATCCGCGACAATTGGAACGACTTCCGCCGCGACGTGGCGCGCGAGCGCCGCGACTATCGCGAGGACCTGCGCGACAATCGCCGCAACTACACCAACGGCGCCATCACCCGCGAGCAGTTCCAGCAGGGCCGCACCGACGCACGGCGCGAGTTCCGGAGCGATGTCCGCCAGGAGCGGCGCGAGCTGCGTCGGGAGAACCGGATCGATCGCGGTAGCACCGGCGTCCGGCCCGACCGCGGCCCGCGCGTCGGGGCGGACGGGGCACCGCGTCCCTCCGCTCCCCGCCTGGAGCGCGGCCCGCGGCCGGGCGGCTTCTCCCGCGGCGGCGGCGGCGGCGGCGGCGGCCGGGGTGCCCGTGTTCGTCCGTCGGGCGGTGGCGGGGTGAGCGTGGCGCCGCCGACCACCTCGATCGACTGAGCGCGGCGGCGGCTACGGGCGCGCCGCACGCGGCGACTCGGCTGTCCAAGTTCAAGGTCGCAGTGGAGCGCCCGACTATCGCGGTTTTCGCCAGACCAGAACCGTTCATGCCGAGCCATCCGGGTGACTGGCACGCCGGCCGTTCAGGACGGGCCTCGGCACCGTGCGCCGGAGTCGAGGCTTGGCCTTCGATTGCGCTCAGGCCGAACGGAGGTGGTGCAGCCTGTGCGAAAACCGCTCTAGCCGATCGGCCGAGATCGTAGGTTCGCCTCTAGGCCCGGTCGTGCGAGGTCAAACGGGGGCGATGCCGACAGCCCGCCGAGGACGCTCGCACCGCGCGGGCGCTCGGCGAGGGTACGCCCCGCTATCGGCTCCATCAGCGCTGGCCGAGTCCGACATGAGAGTAGCTGCCCGTGGCGCGGCGGTACGCGTCCGCTTCGTCTGCGACGATCGCTCCTGTACGGACTAGACCTGCCCCGGCGTGGCGTGGGCGGTCAGGGGCGGGTGGCGATCAGGCCGTTGCTGACCATCGTCAGCACCGGTGCGTCGTCCTGGTTGAACACGGTGATGCGCGACTTGTAGATGCCCATCCCCGGCCGGCTGGCCGAGCGGCGCGCCTCCAGCAGCTCGCTCTCGCACCGCAGCGTGTCGCCGGGGTAGACGGGACGGAGCCAGCGCAGCTGGTCGATGCCGGGCGAGCCGAGCCCGGCCTGGCGGGTTTCGGCAAGATCGGCGACCAGCATCGCCATGGTCATCGCGCAGCTGTGCCAGCCGCTCGCCGACAAGCGCCCGAAATGGGTCGCCGCCGCCGCCTCTTCGGACAGGTGAAAGGGCTGCGGGTCGTACTTCTCGGCAAAGGCGACCACCTCCTCGCGCGTGACGGGGTAGCGGCCGAAGCGGCGCACCGTGCCGACTTCCAGATCCTCGAGATACTGGGTCATCGTGCGTCCCCCGCCATGACCGGCCGGAACGGCCGGTCGTCGCCGTCCAGTGCGTCGCCGGGCGGCAGGCCGAGCAGCCGGCGAAGCAGGGGCGCGACGCTGGTGTTGTCGAACGTCCGGAGCCGGCGCCCACGGGCGAACGCGGGCCCGTTGGCGATGAACACAGCCCGCATCGACGGATCTGCATTGTCATAGCCGTGGTTACCGCCGCGGAACGGCTTGGCGGGCGCGGTCTTCTGGACCAGCCAGCCCGGATCGGCGAGGCAGAGGAAGGCGGGCACCCGCGGGTTGCGGCCGTAGCGGAACCGCGCGGGGATCTCTCCCTTGCGCCAGCAGCGCAGGTGGTCGTGCGGGTGCAGCAATGCCGCCGCCACCGCCGCGTCGCGGCCGGGCGCGGGTTCCAGACTGGCATAGCTGCCCGCCTCGATCACCCTGGCGTCGGCCGGGAGCAGCAGCCGGTCCAGCGCGATCACCCGTTCGCTGGCGGTGGCGGCCATGCCATGGTCGGCGACCACCACCACGTTGGTCGGCTGCCCCAGCGCCGCGAGCTCGCCCGCCAGCATATCCAGCGCCGCGTCGACCCGCGCCACCGCCGCGTTCACCTCCGCCGAGTCGGGTCCCGCATCGTGGCCGGCATGGTCGACATCGTCGAAATAGAGAGTGACGAAGCGCGGCCGGGTGGCCGCCGGGCGGCGCAGCCAGTCGACCACCGCGCGCACCCGCTGTTCGGCGGTGACCGCGTCGCCGAACGGCCACCAGTCGCTGGGCCTGGTGCCGCCCGTCTCGTTGCCGTCGATCTCCTGCGCGCCCCAGGCGACCGCCGAGCCGGGCCAGAATAGCGGCGCGGTGCGGACCCCGGCCTTCTCCGCGGTCACCCAGATCGGCTCGGCGGCGTTCCACCATTTGGCCGCGACGCTGTCCATGGTGAAGGTCTGGTCAGGGTAAGCCGGGTCGACCATCGTGTTGCCGACGATGCCGTGCCGGTCGGGCACCATGCCGGTGACCAACGTCCAATGGTTCGGAAAGGTCTTGGACGGAAAGGAAGGGCGCATCTCGCCGCGCACGCCTTCCGCCGCCAACCGGCTCAGCAACGGGGTGATGCCGCGATCGAGATAGTCGGGGCGGAACCCATCGATCGAGACGAGCAGCGTCACCGGCTGCCGCCGTTCCGCATCCGCCAGGGCGCCGGTGGCGGGCCCCGCCGGCGCGGCAACGGGGGCGAGCGCGGGCGGCGTATAGGGATAGGCGCAGGCGCCGAGCGCGAGCGTACCGAGGAGGAACAAGAGCTTTCTCATGGCGAACGGCGCTCCGATGCGTGCGCGCCCTACCATGATGGCACCGCTGCGCCAGCCCCGGCGGCGATCCCGGCACCGGCCGGCGCCCCTGTTCCTCCGCCCGGAGCCGCACCGACGCCCGCGATCGCAACCGGGACCGCGCGCGCCGGCCCGGAGATCAGACGTTGAAGCGGAACAGCATCACGTCGCCGTCGCGGACGACATAGTCCTTGCCCTCCTGGCGCAGCTTGCCCGCGTCGCGCGCGCCCGCTTCGCCGCCGGTCGCGACGTAATCGTCGAAGGCGATCGTCTCGGCTCGGATGAAGCCGCGCTCGAAATCGGTGTGGATCTCGCCCGCGGCCTCCGGCGCCTTGGCGCCCGCGTGAACCGTCCAGGCGCGCGCCTCCTTGGGGCCGACGGTGAAGAAGGTGAGGAGGTCGAGGAGCGCGTACCCCGCCCGGATCACCCGCGCGAGCCCGGTCTCCGTCAGCCCCAGCTCGGCCAGGAACTCCGGGCGGTCCTCCGCGGGCATGGTCGCGATCTCCGCCTCGATCGCGGCCGACACCACCACCGCCTGCGCGCCCTCCGCCGCCGCCTTGGCGAACACGCGGGCGGAATGGGCGTTGCCCGCCGCGGCGTTCGCCTCCTCGACGTTGCAGACATAGAGGACCGGCTTGGCGGTCAGGAGCTGCGCCTGGTCGAGCAGCCGGACCTCGTCGGGGTCCTTGGCCTCCGTCAGGCGCGCAGGCTTGCCGTCGCGCAGCAGGTCCAGCGCACGGCCCAACACCGCCGCGGCGGCCTTGGCCTCCTTGTCGCCCTGCTGCGCCTTCTTGACGAGGTTGGGGACGCGCTTCTCCAGGCTGTCCAGGTCGGCGAGCATCAGCTCGGTCTCCACCGTCTCGGCATCGGCGATCGGATCGACCCGGCCCTCGACATGGGTGACGTCGCCGTCCTCGAAACAGCGCAGGACATGGACGATCGCGTCGACCTCCCGGATGTTGCCGAGGAACTGGTTGCCCAGGCCCTCGCCCTTGGACGCGCCGCGGACCAGGCCAGCTATGTCGACAAAGGCGAGCTGCGTCTCGACCACCTTGGCCGAGGCGGCGATGGCGGCGAGCCGTTGCAGCCGTTCGTCGGGCACCGCGACGTTGCCGACGTTCGGCTCGATGGTGCAGAACGGGTAATTGGCCGCCTGCGCCGCCGCCGTCTCGGTCAGCGCGTTGAAGAGGGTGGACTTGCCGACGTTGGGCAGGCCCACGATGCCGCAGCGGAAACCCATGGAATGACCTTGGAAGGAGAAAGCGCGCGCCATAGGCGAGCCGCGCCGCCGACGCCACACGCTTCGTCGCGCGGCGGGCGGAGCCGGTGTGGCCGCTGGCAGGTCTCGGCGGGCGGTCGGCCCGCCTCGTATCCGCCCTTAATGTCCATGTCGCCGGTGCCGGCCCGTAACCCTTCACCCTTCGTCAACCATGTTGGGGCACGGACCGGATCATGGCCTCGCGCGCTTCCGCCGTTCCGCTGCCGCGCCCCGCGCGCTGGTGGCGGCCGCCGCCCGCCGCGCGCGCGTCGTTGTTGGCGATCCTGGGGCTGGCGGCGCTGCTGGCGGCAGGGGTCGGCGGGGGTGCGATCGGCTGGCGGGGCGAGGAACTGGACGGCGGCTGCCTGGCGCTTGCCGCACTGTGGGCGATCGGGGCGGCGCTGCGGCATGCGGGCGCGGAACGGTCGGCGACCGCGCGGCTCGGCGCCGGCACGCAGCTGATCGTCGCCTTCCTGGCGCTTGCGATGCTGGCGTCGCTCG
>Ga0325400_1004135_pt1 | contig 13377 bp, 7 predicted proteins | sample PopdelMetagenome_2_FD_205662 | JGI IMG/M metagenome (GOLD analysis project Ga0325400, IMG submission 205662) | Populus deltoides microbial communities from Bellville, Georgia, United States - Xylem-PdKOR-R1 | ecosystem: Host-associated > Plants > Phyllosphere > Stem > Wood/Secondary xylem... | reverse complement strand
GTCTCGTCTTTATCTAACAACCTTAAAACCTCTTCAAAAAACTCAACCTCACAAAGCAAAACAAGCCCTCCATTGCATTTAAACCCAAACTCCTCTTCTGTTTTCTTTAACAAACCTACAAAAACAGGCATGTTTAGAAACCTTGTAGGTATCCAGAACCTCTTTTCTTGCATCCCAACATAAACTGCAAGATACCCAGCTGGTGGTGTTTTCTTGGTTAAAGCCCCTGATTTTTGATGGCTTCTTCTCAGGGTTCCAAGACTCCTTAGCTTCCAACGGTGAATGAATAACTTGAACCTGACAATCTGACAGATCTTGTTTACCTTCATTGTCGTTGGATTTGCCAATGAGGGAGAGGGTTGGTGTGATAGATAAAGAGAGAGTAGTTAGTGTTCCGAAGTGGAAAAAGAGAGTGCCAGAGACGAGTGAAATGCTCACTGGTATAAATTTAACAGGACTTGGCTTTAATTTCTATGGCTGATTTGCCCTTCTTAATTTGTTTTTTCTTAATTTTCTTGAGATGTTTTTTAGGGCTTGATTAGTCAAATCCTCGAAAAAGGAGTTTGGTATTTGACTCTTTATTTATATATTATTTACTGGTATTTAGTGGAATATTTATTTTGTTTGGAAGCTGAGTTAATTTGATTTTAAATAAATTAATAAGGTAGATTTGGATTGATTCTGAAATTAAATCAGAAGCATGATTGTAAAAAAAAAGCACAAGGGTCACGAAAAGTCTCCATGGTGAGTGGAGCCAGCCCAAGGTCTGAAAGAAATAGGGTTAAAATCAATTGGAAAAGGAGGTTTTGTACCATCTAAGAAATATTCATTTAGTCCTTGTATTCCTGAACTAATTAAGCTCATCCTTGCACTTGTATAGTCATCTAAAAAAATATTGAAAATAAAAGTTGAAGAAAGAAGCTTGTTCTTCATAATTTCACGTTAGATAGATGTCTAGTCACTTTTCCGCATTGCAAAGTTAGCGGAGATCATCTTTTTGCTCAAATGTACAAATTGGGAGATAAGGAAAAATCATGTTCAACTTTTCTAATGCTTGAAGGGTGGATTCTCCTTGAAGTGATTTCATGTCATGGGCAACGAACTCATGATGTCCTTGTTAGCTTTTATGCAAAGTAGAGAAAAAAGAGAGGGTAAAAGGTCAAATGTTGTTGGCAATCAATCTTGCAAAATGCGGTTGATACTTGATACGATTAGTCATTTATTATTGATTACGTGCTTTGGTGTCAATGACACTTCAAATTGCTTCCATTTGATTACACCAAAGCTTAGCGATGCTTTAATTTTGGTTTGTAATATAGTCACCTCTGCCACCGATTAAAGTTATTTTTCGTCCTTAAATTTCACTTTTCCTCAAAAAACGAAAGGTATTAAACCGTGGGGATGCAAGTCATTTCGTCCATACTTGTTCAGGCAATCCCTCTGTCGTATTTTGGCAACCCAAATAATAATAAAAAAAGAAATTCTCTCTGAGTAAGTAACCTTTGATTGGTAATTATCAATACCAGAAAAAACTCGAAAACAATGAGTGGGGTTTCTTGGCCTAGAGAAAATGAGGTAAAATTCTTGATTTTTCTGTTACAACGTGTGTTATTTTCTTGATGGGGTTTCTTAAATTTGTCTGAAGTTTTTTTTTTATTGATAATTTAGCTTGATCCATTCGGAACTTTTTATGGGATTTATTTTTTTGTAATTGAAATCTTGATTTGAGACAATGGTTTTTATGGTGTGGCATTTTTTGACTGAAAGATGCTGGCTTTTCACTCATTCCAACTTTCATTTGTTTTTTGTTGTATTTTTTGATTTATTTGAATGTTTTTGTTTTGCAGCTAAACGAAATAAAGGAGATTGTTTCTGCAATGGCTGGAAGAGGTCCTGAAGAAGTGAGAGTTGTGGTCTCTCCTTATCGGATTTGTCCACTTGGTGCTCACATTGATCATCAGGTTCTGTTTAATATACTGTTCTTAATATTTTCACGGTGTTGCGATTGAAAATCAACATCAATAAGTTTTATCAATACTGGAAAAGATTGAAGTTTGTTTTGCAATTCAATGCTTGCAGGGTGGAACTGTTTCGGCTATGACAATAAATAAAGGAATACTTCTGGGGTTTATTCCTTCTGATGATACTGAGGTAAAATCTTCCGATGGCATTCTCAGTCTATGACTTTATGAACTAGTGAAGGTTGATTGGGGATCGAGTCGGGAAATTGTATCTCTCTATGGCATTTATTTTGGAATGCAGTAGATCATAACGACAGGATCTAGGATTAACATTTCCTGTGATGATTTTGTAAATAGTATGGGGTGCAGAGTTCCAAAGATCACCTAGGCATTTGGCAATAAAGGTTTTAAATCCTTCAATAACATGATAGTTTTTCGTATCACAGGTCATAAGACCAAGATGCAAATGTGTTTCCAAATGGGCTTATGTTGTGGCTGAGAGTTCAAGCCACCAAGTGTTAGGGGGAATGATTAGAGCAGCAGGCCGTGGTTTTTTAACCTGTACCACTGTAGATTCTGTGCCTTGTTTGTAGGGTCTTGCAATATTTGAGTCTTTACATGCACAAATCTCAACTCAATAACTGTTGAGATCGGAGTAGAAAATTTTAGTTTTGTTCCCTCAGTTGCCAAAGAATATTGCTTTTGGCTATTGATGATGAGTAACCTTAGGGAAAATATGATGTCTAAATAAGATCATGGTAATGGGGGAGCCTGTGACTTGAATTGTTCTTAGTTAAATGATTAGATTAAGTGGGATGACACAGCATTTTGCTTTCTTAAGTTTGTTGTGATTGGATCTAGCTTATCAAATTGGGACAACATTATCAATTTCTCCATCTGAAAGCTTCAGAAGTGTTTTGATGCTTTGCCCATGCAATTATCATCACATTCCTTTTCCTTAGCTGCTCTTAATGTCCTTGCAACACTTGGTGTAGGTTATACTGCGTTCAGGACAGTTCAAAGGAGAAGTAAGGTTCAGGTGTGGTTATCGTTCTTGTAATCACTTTTCATTTTCCGATGCATCTATAGCCCGTTGCAGTAGCTAAAGCTTCTTAATTTACCATTTAACATCAGATTTTTGCCATTCGCATGACACATGTCCTTGATTCATATTTTGCCTATGAAAAGAGTTAGCTCAACACTTCCAAGCTAGATGAGAGTAAAAAAGTTTGTACATGTTCAAGAATGAAATTGGTTTACAAATTTTCATTTGCTTCTCCACAACGTAAATTTCTGACAGATATATGGAAATATCTATGATGATACTTCAATGTACTTGACATGCATGGTGTAGTATAAGGGAGTGCTAGATAAACACATACAAGAGGAATCCATCTCCTTAAAGAGAAGAAAGTGCCTTTCCATCTATCATTCCCAAGGGGACCTCTCCACCATCAGACCATCAAAAGCAACAGAATGTGTGTTTGTCTTTAGTTTGCATCATGTGATTCAGTGACAATAATATACATTTGACTTATTCTTTCACTCAATACTGCTAGTGTATGAACATCTTTTGTGAGTTTATAATGTACTCCAGGGCTACCAGAGTAACATGGTGAAATCATCAAACTGCCTCCATTCAAATTTAATTGAATGTAAAAAACAATTATGGTTAGAAATTGTAGTTTACGACTTTATTTGCGTGTGTTCATCCAAGTATCACAGGGCAAGGTGGATTTTTAATTGCATCTCATTGCACTTCATAGTAGCCTTACACTGAATGATTTATATCTTGTATCATGTCTTGGGTTTACAGCGTTGATGAAGTTCAGCAACCCAGACCCATTAGGAAAAAAGGAGAGTCCCATGCAACTGATTCCCCAAAACTACAGGAAGAAGGTAACTGGGGAAATTTTGCAAGAGGAGCTGTCTATGCACTACAGAGCAGGGGGGTCTCTCTTACTCAGGTTTGAATAATTTGCTTTCGTGCTCCATTAACTTCCATCAAATTCCGAATGAGGTTTCTAGGGTATTCACATTGTCCAAGCTAACTCTGTTTTACATAGTTTAGCAGAGAATCATGACATTCTCTTGGAATATGAGGCTCTATCAATAGCCATCTTTTTCTCAAGAATATGGATAATCATTTCCTAGATGGATTTATAATTTCATACGAGGATTTCTTTTTTGTGCTTTAATTAAATACGTTTTTTTTTTTTTTTGGCCCCCCCCCCCCCCCCCCCCCCCACCCCCATTATTATTATTAATATTGCTGCTGCTTTTGTTCTTGTTGAAAAGAAGATTAAGGCAGTGCATTTCATTGTTTTTTTTTTTTTGCTGTTAGCTTTTCTTTTCTTGAACGCAGTGGTAAAGTTTAGAGGAGTTCTTTGTTCTGGATTTGAAAATGACAGCTAATATTAAAATCTTAAAGAAATGACCTTGAGCTATTGATTGCTGACTATCCTGTTTAACACCTCCACTCTCACCACCTTTCTGTAAATTCTCTCACTCCTTCCAGATAAGCCCAGAATTCCTCAAAGAGCTTTCATGAAATGAAGACCTTTCCAGGCCTCCTCAGTGAACCAACCATCCAGAAGAGGATAGGTAAACCAAGGAATGAAGGGGAAATGGCAGGAGGCATAATAAAAGAAAAAAGATGGGATATGAAAATGGTTGAATAATATAAAGATCAGAAAATTCCTTTTGTGAAGCATACTAATTTTAGGGGAATATCATTTTCTACTATTAAACATTAACAAATTGGAAGTTGCAATGTTCTTTGAAGTTGTGCAATATTTGAAGTGTGATTTGGTCTATGTGTACAGAGAGGAATTTTCATTGACAGCTTGTTTAAAATGATAGGGGGTCATTTATTGGCCTCATTGTGGTGTTCTCTTCCAGTATTTCTACAGGAGTTACATTCGCAAACATTCAGCAGTATCAGCTAGCTCTTTTACTTTAATGCTTTTCTCGGGGGTCTTATTCTTCATTTTGTAATTTATTTCCTTTTGTTCCCAATAAAATACTGTGAACAAAATACTTGTTTTATATAAACATTCTGACTTAGCCATTAGTACTGGCAAAAATGCACGGAGATGTGCCTTTTTTATCTGTTGTAAGATTTTATATATTTCATTAACACAAAATGACTTCTAAAACACCGCAGGGCATCACAGGATACATATGTGGTTCTGAAGGTCTTGACAGTTCAGGCCTTAGCTCTTCTGCCGCTGTAAGTGTGGTTTTAATTCTTTGCCTTTGATGCCAGCTGCTTCTATACCTTCCCCATGTTATCTTTTCTTCCTCTTCCTGCAATGTATTATCTAACACTAGCATTTTGAGGCTTATCTTCTTCTTCCCTATCCCTGTCAAGAACTTCCCAGTTTTTGCTCATGATATATCTGTATTGGTATATTTGACAGGCTGGAGTTGCATACCTGCTGGCTTTTGAAACTGCAAATAACTTGACCATGACTCCTACTGAAAATATCGAATATGATAGGTAGGTTTCTTTAATACTAATATCTGCTTGTTGATTTGTTGCATGCATGTCTTATTGCTGACTGGAGCATAGCCTTAATGAACTTTGAATTTGGTGAACCAATTGACATCTAACTTGACTTGACATCTCATTATAACTCGGCCAGCTAATCATAGTAGAGAAAACTTTAGTTGCTTTTTAGTGGCCCTCTCCTTCAGTTTTGATTGGATTAGGCACTATGAGGTCCAAAATTTTGCACCCTCATCTTTATCCATACTTTTTTCCAAGATTCTCGTGGCTCCTTTGTGTATCTCTCATTTGTCACAGTATCCTAGTATTTTCATTATCATATCTGGGGGAAAAAGAGTGATGAATATAATTTAAGAAACTATTTCTATAACCAGAGAAATAGCATTGAGAAAAATAAACGACTGTCACTGTATACCATGCAGCATCTTTTAAGAATTTTGGCTTGATAGTTGATGTTGCATTCTACGAAACAGCTCTAGACCAGGACCCTTTAACTTCCTGAAAGAAGCATCTCTTCCATGGGCGTGTGTGGCCCTCTGCCTGCTATATCCTTGTGTATACCTCCTAAATGTAGGAATATCCCTATCCTTCTTGATATGAATGAATGTTTGTCAAGTACTGATTGTTGCTTACTTCATACTAACTCGGCTGCTTTGATTTAGATGCAATAGATTCTCTGAGCTATCGAAGCACCTCAGTTATTTCAAAGTTTTAGGCCTCTACAAGTCTTGCTATTCTGAATTTGCAGGTTGATTGAAAATGAATATTTGGGTCTGAAAAATGGCATATTGGATCAATCGGCAATATTGCTTTCAAGCCATGGTTTCCTTACACACATGAACTGCAAGGTAATGATTGGATCCATGTGCCTGTATTCTATATCTTTAAGCAACATGCCCTCTAAATTTTCAGATTTCAGAATGAAATTTTATTTCTGTGATTTTAACTACATTTTCCCAGTTTTTCTGATGGGCTTGTTATAAGTTGAGCATCATTTAATTTCATGGCTTCATACCACCTTGATAATAGCAAATGGTAGTTGTAATTTGAACCAGTTCTTGTTTACCACAGCAAGTGCCTTGTGTAAATGATCATGTGGTGCATTTCTACGTAGTTAAAATGAATCCTAAAACAATTTATATAATAGATCTGAACTCAAATTCACCCTCCTTAAGGTTTCATCAATATGTCTTGCTATTTTAGTTTGGTGTTTTGAGAACCTCTACAGTCACTGAATCCCATATTATTTTCTGGAGATGGACATTTTTCTTCAATGATTATTTTGCCTCTGTTGCAACAATTATTCTTTGCAGATTTTGTTTATGACTAACTAATGTCATTAATTAGTTTACCTGAATTTGCAAAAGCACATTGCTAGCTGCTTTCTTTGAAAAAATGTCATTTTGCGCTCTTTCTTTATTTGATACCAACACAGTGTAGCATTTATCTTGTTCAATTGATAGACTAAAGAACACAAGCTTGTTCCTTCACCGAAGCAAAGCGACTTCCAGAAATCCTACAAAATATTATTGGCATTCTCAGGCTTGAGGAATGCCTTGACTAACAGCCCTGGATATAATCTTCGTGTGGTAGAGTGTAATGAGGCTGCTAGAATTCTTCTCAAGTATGATTCTTTTCGCTTCTGAGATTAAATGGCTCTTTTAATATTGTCTCTACATTCTGTTCATGCGTAAGGTGATTGTATACCCTGTTTCAAACCCTCCAAGACCATGATGCTGGAGGACTAGTAACACAATACAAAGGAAAAAGAAGAAAATGAATGATTGAGGACTAGTAAACACAATACATAGAAAATTTGTTTCAGGACAAATATACAAATTAAGTTATTTCTTTTGGGATTTTTAATTTTTTACTCTGTATCCTATTGTGAATTTTTTACCCATTTTCCCTTGTTATGTTGAAATTCATAAAACACGACCTCCCAATTTCCTGTAAAGGTTTTTTTTTTACCATGTTAAATATGAATTTAACAAGATGATAAGAACATGCAATTCCTCTTCTTTCATGCTTATTGTTTTTGTGTTATTGTTATCTGATCAACAGAGCCTCTGGAAATGACAACCTGGAGCCTCGTCTATGCAATGGCTAGCATCTTGACTCCTTTTTTTTTTTTTTTTCCATTTTGAATTCAATTCTTCTTTATTTTCTTGCATTGTAACTTTGATTACCATCCTCTTTTTTCTAACAGTTGATCCAGAGGCATATGAGACTCACAAGGTAATTGAATTAGAGTTGACTATTTTTGTGCATAAAATTTTTCCATTAATCAAGTTGTCAAAGATAATGATTTTAAAGCATGTTTTATCACACAAGTGTAAGTGCAGTTGCTTCAATTCATCTGGTTCCAATTTTTTCCATGTTTTCTAGAATGATGCATTTTACTTGATTGATTCATATTTGATACAGCTGAAATAAAATGACCTAGCAAAAGTGTGGAGGGGTAAGATGAAAATGAATTTACCGTCACACATTTACATTACAGATGAGCTTTGTTTGGTGCTGAAAGGAAAAGAACATCTAGGTTAAAAATGACCCTTTTCCATTTTGTACTTTAATTTTGAATAAAACATGTACAAATTTTGATCAGATGTGATAAATGAAATTCAGATTTCTGCCTCCCTTTTACATTAGCTGTTTTGGTGATTCCTTCCAGTTATCAATATGTTTACATACTTCATCATAAATTTTTTCACGTGCATGTAGTTCCCTTTTTTTTGGTCTTGATAATCAATGTATAGGAAGAGACTAATACATTCTTACAAAAAGTAATCCAGTATTTAACAGTTTGTAGATAGATTTGTGTCTAATCTGTGTTCTCTGTATCTGCAGGGCTTATTAGAACCCAATCTAGCGAAAAGGGCAGAACACTATTTCTCAGAGAATATGCGGGTTATGAAAGGCACTGCTCCATCGACTTGCTTTCATAAATTCATAGCAAGCATATTCCTTTTTTCATATTCACCTTTTAATTTTGTGCTAAATCATAGCTAGTTAACCTAATAAATATCTCAGGTCTTGAAGCTTGGGCTTCTGGCAACTTGGAAGAATTTGGAAAGCTCATCTCAGCCTCTGGTTTAAGTTCTATTCAGAACTATGAATGTGGTATGACCTGAAATAATTTTTGGGTTTTAGATGTCTTGTCTGCCAATCCCAAAGCCACCTTTTTTCTGAACAAAAAATGAAAAAAAGGAAGGAATTGTTTGGTAATGAGAATATTATCAAACTGAATCATTTATTTATTTATTTTTAATTATCCAAGTCATGCGTTTAACTTTCTAGATGCATTGTTGAGAGCAGTTTGTCAGAACTGGCCTTTTAGGTTGGAATAACTTTTAAGCATTAACTCATATAGCAGAAAAAAAAAATGTCACAACAGGTTTCTATCCTGAAGGTTTAAGGATGGAATATGATACAGATGGAATGTCACAAAATCACTAGTGTTGGTTTTATTAAGAAAGGATTCCTTGACCTTTGAGGGTACCTTGACTCCTAAATTAGATTGGTCAAAGGAAATGAAAAGAATCTATCTTAGTCAATGATCCGAAGTTTTAATATTTAAGTAGTAGAACTTAGCAAATTGAATTCCACTCATTACAATTCATACTTTGTTTAGGTTGTGAGCCACTGAAACAACTGTATGAGATTCTTCTGAGGGCACCTGGTGTATATGGAACCCGTTTCAGTGGTGCTGGATTTAGAGGTTGTTGTCTTGCATTTGTAGATGCTAATCTAGCAGAAGAAGCTGTTACTTTTGTCACGGAAGAATATCATAAAGCCCAACCTAAACATGCTAGTCAAATCTTCACAGAGAAGGCTGCATTGATATGCGACGCAGGTGACTGTGCTCGTGTAATATGACCCGAGTTAGTTTTTTGGCAATTTAATTCCATGCTTCCATTTCTTCATTGTTAGCATGCAACTTTGTTTCATTTATACAATTCGTTATTTGGATCCTTCTTCTTTAATGTACCAGGTTGCAGTATTGCATGTTGATTGCAACAGATATTGAGTGTGTTCTGCCACCCAATATAAGCATTTCATTTTTCTTTATTGTTTTGGGTGAATACATAGATATTTGATTTAGTCCATAATGTGTGTTTAGAGTGCTGAAAATGCTGATGGTGGTCAGTGGGTAATTAGCTGAAGCCAGGCATGATTGCAGAAAGCTTGGAATTTAAGAAATTAAAGCATTTCCATATCATGGTTGCTTGCATATCAGAGGGGTACTGATATTTCTAGCAGGAGGCATGTGTGAGGCTCACCACAGGTGAAGCATATTAGTCGCCTTTGCACTTTTTAGCATGACATAACACACCATTATGTGCTGGAGATGCAGTGAATAATTTGACTAGTTTGAGAAGGATTCAAAACAGAGAAATCATCAATGTCCCATCGCTTTTCTAGACTCACCTGACATTTTCTTTTCCATGCGAAGAAATCTGTGGACGTTCCTTTATTGCCAAGTTGAACATTTGCTGAAAAAAATATGCCAAGCTTTAGCATCAAGAAATTATTAAACATCGAGTCCTTGAAGACTGAAATCATGCCTCGTGAATATCATCCTCACGGTAATGTAGTAGAGAAATGTTCATTAATTCCATTTTCTTAATTTGTTTTAAAATTAAACTGGGAATATTATTTCATACATGAATTATGGATATTATATGAAATATAATTTTAGTTAATTAGAGATAATTCTTGGAAGAAATATATAATTGTAGATCAAGATTTTAGCTTCCCTTGCCTTATTACACCCCAATTTTATTTGAAATTTTTCGTCCAATTCTTATTTTTACACACCAATTATTATTATTATTATTATTATTATTAAAACACTAATCCGAGTATCAATAATTTTTGTGGGTGTCCTAAACCCCAAACCTTGAGATTTATAAACCCCACACTCTATATAATATATTGGAGATATATATTGAATAAAGCACTGGAAAAATATTGAATATGAGACCTCAAGAATATAAGATCTTAAGCTTTACCAATGAACAACTAATTTTGAAAGCTTACGAAGCCAAATTTTCAAAACTAGTTTTTTATAATATAAAGACGTTTTTGGAATAAATCAGTTTTTGAAAAATGAGCTTAAATCATGCCTGGGTTCGAACCGAGACTTGATGTAGGGCTACAAGGGTGCAGTCCAGGACCGGGTTTGGGATACCCAGGTTTCATTTGAGACTAGGTCCGAGCCCCTAGGGTTCAGGTTGCTAGTCAAGACTACCTACATTTTCTAAAAAAACCAACACTAGAATAAAAAACAAACTAACCAAATAAAATTTCAATTTCTTAAAAAACAACTTAAAAAAAATAAAATACCGAAAACAAAAAACAGAAAAAAAGGGGAAATGATATTAAACAACCTCTCAGTCAGTGGATTAGACAAATAATCGTTGGATTATGGGGATGGACTTGTGTTGGGCTTTGCTTCAACATTTCCAATGATGGTTTGAAGTCTCAGTTTTGAGTCTTAATTCAACTAACTACTCTCATTATCTCAAAGAAAATCCAATATTAGTTCTCAAACAACCCAAATGCTCAATGTTTATGGGCTTCCTGTACAAATAATAAACAAAAAAACGAACACTTAGACAATAAGTGGTTAGTGATATTCCGTTGTCTAGTTAAATTTTTTCAAATATATAAAAAAAATATTCAGGCTACACTAATAATTTAAAAAAAACAAGAAAAATCTAAAAATCCAATCACTGACTTGACCGAGTTCAATAAACTCGCTTAGTTTAGTAATATGATTAAAAAAAACATTGATAATAAATAAAAGAAACAAATTTTTTTTTACAATAATTACGTATAAAAAACAAGATGCTAATATCATGCTTAGAAAAAGAAGAAAGAAAAGCCCGTTGAAGACTCACCATCTCTTCACCGTGGACATCACCCCACCACTAGAAAGAGCTCACCAAGACGGTTCTAACATTGTTGCAAAAGGTCGCACGATGACATTGAATAAATGTTGAATGATAAAAGTGAAAAAACATGAGCCTAAAAAAAAAAGAAAAAGCAAAACTGGGCGAACCACCTAAACATGGGCTAATCTCTCAAATTCGCAACCCATGAAATTTTAGACTCGAGTTGAGTCAAGAAGCTCAATTTCCAACCAATTTAATATTGTAGGATGAAATGAAAAAAAAATCATTTTAAAAATTAGCCAAATAAAACTCAACAAAAAACGATAAATAAAAAGACCCGAGATGACCCAAGTCATTTTAAAAATTAGTAAAAAATTCCATATTTCTTTAACCTGACTCGAGGTAAGTTTCGGTCACAAGTCAGGTAGGTTGACCCGGGCTAACCTAGGTCAACTAATTTTTTTATTTTATAAAAAAGTAAAAATAACATCATTTTGAGAAATTAAAAAAAATCAACGAGTTTTGATTGAGTTTTGACTCGATTTTTCCTAGGCTGACAAGGTCATATTGAGCTAATATTTGCTTATTTTTGTTGAAACACGACCTGGCTTCTACCCTAAGTCACTCAGGTCACGGGTAAACATGTCGAATCAGGTCAGGTTTTAAAACAATAAAAAATTCCATAGAAAGCAAATAAATAAAAATAATGGAATCCAATCTCTAATTGAATGAATGTTAAAAGATGAAATTGAAAAATAAGTTTTAAAAAATAAAAAAACTTGAGCGAATCTCCTAAACCTGAGTTAATCTTTAAAACTTGTAACTTGTAAAATTTTAGACCCGAGCTCAATCAATAAGCTCAATTCCCAACCAATTTAATATTGCATGATGAAAAAAAATTCAATTTAAATTTTTTTTCAAAGTAAAGAAAAAAAATAATAAAATAAGAATCAAATCTGAAAGGAAAAAAAACTTAAGAATGATGAAATTATAAAAAAAAATCAATTTAAATAATTATCTCAAGTAAAACAAATAACAACTAAAAGAGTAATAACTAAATTTGAAAGATGAGAAAATTGAATGGGTATGAAATTGAAAAGAAATCTAATTTTATAAATTCTTTAGAATAAAACAAATAATCATTAAAAGAGTCGAGATCAAATCTAACAAAGAAACAAAATGAAGGGCTGTTTTGAAATTTTAAAAGGTGAGGCGTAAAAATTGAGGAGGAGAGAAAAAAAAATAAAAACCCATTATTGCCAAAACAGAAGCTTGTTGGCCACACACTCCACCCGATCATATAAGGACCATTGAGACAATTTAAGAGCCCCTGCGGAAGGTGATGTTTCGTTACAGGATAACATCACACGTGTTGCTCATTTGGTTCCGCGTGCAGTGCACGCACCAACAAATATTTCTTATATAATATTTAATATTTATTAAAATATTAAAATATCTTTACGTCAACTTAATAACAACCAAAGAACCAGGATGAAAAAGCCAATAGAAGATGGTTTTGTAGATTTTGCTTTTAAGAGTAATTAAATATTTTTATTGTTAAAAAAATGAAAAGACTACAAAGTTCTTGAATGTTTTTTTTTATTTAAAGAGTAATTAAGTTATTTTACTTTGAAAAAAATAAAATAAAAGACAAATCTATCCCCATATAATTTAAAAATAAAAATTATATCGTAATAAAAAAGATTAAATTACTTTCAACATATAGTTGAAACAATGGTAATTCTTCATTACATCGTTCCAATTAAAACTAATCTATGAGCAGATACGCAATAATTCCACAAGGAATTTTAGATTTGTTTTTATAATGGAATAGAAAAATGTTTCTTAAAATTATTTCTTATCTAATTTTGGGATTAAGTTAAGCCCATTTCATGACTTGACCGTAGCTTGATATATACAAGGCATGATGTTTTTTCTATAACTTTTTTAACAATGCAATTTCTTGCATTTCACTATTGATTGGAGTAGTGATTTTTTATTTTAT
>Ga0325400_1004130_pt1 | contig 13382 bp, 11 predicted proteins | sample PopdelMetagenome_2_FD_205662 | JGI IMG/M metagenome (GOLD analysis project Ga0325400, IMG submission 205662) | Populus deltoides microbial communities from Bellville, Georgia, United States - Xylem-PdKOR-R1 | ecosystem: Host-associated > Plants > Phyllosphere > Stem > Wood/Secondary xylem... | reverse complement strand
CGTGAACTTCCAGGCATCCGGCGAGTGCCGGACGGCGGAAGATCAGTTCTTGTTGGCCTCGACGTTGTCGGCCGCGTCGTGCGCGTTCTCGGCGGCATTGTCGAGCGACGCGGCGGCCGCGTCGTTGGAGGTGTTGGCTGCCAGATCCTCCAGGTTCTCACCCGCATTGTCGAGCGCATTGGCGGTCGCGTCGGCCGAATTCTCCGCCGGCGTCTGCTTGCTGCAAGCGGCCACGGACATCAGGCCGGCAGCGGCGAGAACAAAGACTACCTTCTTCATCCGAGCAGCTCCATAAACGTTTCGGGCCCGGCCCGATGCCGTCCCGCCGCGTGTCCTTAGCGGACCGCCCCCGCCCGTCAACGCCCAAAATACCCGGTTCGTCGCCCCGGCTCGTCTTTATGCTGCATTGCACAATCCTGGCTGCAACTTATATGATGAAGAAGCGTTGCATGGGTTGGGAGCTTAATAGGTGATTGCGGGCTCCGGTCCGTGTCGCCGCACTAAGGAGCGGGCATGAAGTCGGGCAAGGATCAGGACGGACGGACGGGCGCGGTCAAGCGCGTCGCCGTGATCGGTAACAGCCCGCCACGCCTTTGCGGTATCGCCACCTTCACCCGCGACGTTTCGCGCGCGCTTGCCGCGGCTTATCCCGACCTGACGATCGACCTTTACGCGATGAACGAGGCAGGCGCCCGCCACGCCTACGGGCCGGAAGTGACCTGCGCCATCGATCAGGACGAGATGGCCGATTATCGCCTCGCGGCGCAGCGCATCAACGCCAGTGGCGCGGACGTGGTGCTGGTGCAGCATGAATATGGCATCTTCGGCGGCGCGGCGGGTGGGCACCTGCTGAAGCTGCTCGACCGGGTGCAGGCGCCGGTGGTGGTGACGCTGCACACGGTGCTGGAGCATCCCAACGTCGACCAGCAGGCGGTGATCGATGCGCTCGCCCGGCGCGCGTCCAAGTTGGTCGTCATGGCCGACAAGGGCCGTGAAATCCTGAGCCGCGTCCACGGGCTGCAGCCGTCGCGCATCGCGGTGGTGCCGCACGGCGTGCCTGATCGGCCGCTGGTTCCCGCCGCCGCCATGAAGCCGCGCTTCGGCTTCGAGGGTCGTGAAGTGCTCATGACCTTCGGCCTCCTGTCCCCCAACAAGGGCATCGAGACCATGATCCGGGCCTTGCCCGCGATCGTGGCCGCGCGGCCGGATGCATTGTACGTCGTGCTGGGCGCGACCCACCCGCACCTCGTGGCGCGCGAGGGCGAGGCCTATCGCGACGGCTTGAAGGCGCTTGCGGCCGAGCTGGGCGTGGGCGATGCGTTGCGCTTCGTGGACGGTTTCCTGGCGCAGGACGAGCTGCTGGACTATCTCCAGGCAGCGGACGTCTACGTCATTCCCTATCTCACCGAGACCCAGATCACGAGCGGTACGCTCGCTTATGCGGTGGCGCTGGGCAAGCCGGTCGTGTCCACGCCCTTCTGGCACGCCGCCGAGCTGCTGGGCAATGGCACGGGCGTGCTGGTGCCGTTCGGCGACAGCGCGCGCTTCGGCGAGGAGATCGTGACGCTGCTGGCCGATCCGGCGCGCGCGCAGGCGCTTTCCGGCCGCGCCTATGCCGCCGGCCGCACCATGTTGTGGAGCCGTTTGGCGGAAGCCTACATGGCTGCGTTCGAGGACGCCGTGCGGCGGCGGCCCGTGCGGCTGCACGCGCCCGCACGCGAACTGACGGTGGTTGCGCCGCGGCTGGAGGCCGTGGAACGCATGACGGACGGGTGCGGCATGATCCAGCATTCGATCTTCGCCGTGCCCGATCGCAATCACGGCTATTGCGTCGACGATAATTGCCGCGCGCTGATGCTGATGCACCGCATCGACGGACCCGCGGCGTCGCGTGCCGACGCGCTCGCCGTCACCTACGGTGCCTTCGTGCAGCATGCGTGGAACCCCGAGCGAGGCCGGTTCCGCAATTTCATGGGCTTCGACCGCGCATGGCTGGAAGCGGAAGGATCGGAGGACAGTTTCGGCCGCTCGCTGTGGGCGATCGGCTGCACCGTATCGGAGGCGCGCCACATCGAGATGCGGCGGTGGGCCTTGCACCTGTTCGATCAGGTGGCGAGCCATGTGCTGGCGCTGGCGGCGCCGCGGACCTGGGCCTTCGCCATGCTGGGTGCGGAAGCCGTGCTCGCGGCGCATCCCGACCATGCGGTCGCGCGGCGGCTCGTGTCGGATTTCGGCCAGCGCCTACATGCGCGGCTGCGCGAGGAGCGGCGGCCCGGCTGGACATGGTTCGAGAGCGTGCTGGCCTATGACAATGCCCGCTTGCCGGAGGCGCTGCTGCGCGCCGGCACCCGCCTGAAGAATGACGCAATGGTTGCCGATGCGTTGGCCGCGCTTGAATGGCTGGATGCCATGCAGACCAACGGCGACGGACAGTTCCGCGCGGTCGGCACCGACAGTTTCGGGCGGGCCTACGCGCAGCCGCTGCCGTTCGACCAGCAGCCGCTGGAAGCATGGGCCACGGTCGACGCCAACCTGCTGGCGCACGAGCTGACGGGCGAGGCGCGCTGGCTGGACAGCGCGTGGCGCGCCTATGGCTGGTACCTTGGCCAGAACGACCTCGAGCTGCCGATGGCGACACAGGGCGATGGAGGCTGCTTCGACGGCCTGATGAGCGACCGCGTCAACTTGAACCAGGGTGCGGAATCGATCCTAGCCTATCAGTTCTCGTGCGTGGCTATGGCCCGCGCGATCGCGCGTAAGGCTGAGGCGAAGCCGAGGCGGGCCGTCGCGGCCGGCTGATCGCGCTGCATCAGGTGTTCTGCTCGATCTGATCCTCTCGTCCGGAAGCAAGCGCGGGAGCATGTGCACGATGCACCCCCGCACCGCCTCGGGCCGGCCGGCTACAGGCACGCCTCAAGATAGGGTTGGTCGAAGCCGAACTGCTTGGCCTTTTCCAGCGTATAGGGACGCAGCCCCGACGGCCGATACTCGCCCACGATCTTGCCGTCGGCGGTTTCGTCGAGATATTCGAACTTGAACAGCTCCTGCGTCACGATGACGTTGCCTTCCATGCCGATCACCTCCGTAATGTTGGTGACCCGGCGCGAGCCGTCGCGCAGGCGCTTGACCTGGATGATCATGTCGACCGAGTCCGCGATCTGGCGGCTGATCGCCTCCTTGGGCACCTTGATGTCGCTCATCATCACCATGTTCTCCATGCGGGCGAGTGCCTCGCGCGGGGAGTTGGAGTGGAGCGTGCACATCGAGCCGTCATGGCCCGTGTTCATCGCGGCCAGCATGTCGAAACATTCGGAACCGCGGATTTCGCCCAGGATGATGCGGTCGGGCCGCATACGCAGCGCGTTGACGACGAGGTCGCGGATGGCGATCGCGCCCTGACCTTCGAGGTTGGCGGGGCGCGTCTCCAACGGCAGCCAGTGCGGCTGCTGGAGGCGGAGTTCGGCCGCATCCTCGATGGTGATGACACGCTCGCCGGGGTCGATCATCTTGCTGAGCGCGTTCAGCATGGTGGTCTTGCCCGAGCCCGTACCGCCCGAGATGATGATGTTGAAGCGGCTGGCGCCGGCGATCTTCAGCGCCGTCGCCATGCGCTCGGACATGGATCCGCCCTTGGCCATAATATCGAGCGTGATCGGCTTGGCCGAGAATTTACGGATGGAGATGGCCGTGCCGCGCAGCGACAGGGGCGGCACGATGACGTTGACGCGGCTGCCGTCCGCAAGCCTCGCGTCGGCGAGCGGCGTGGTCTGGTCGATGCGGCGTCCGACCTTGGAGACGATGCGCTGCGCGATCTGGAACAGGTGCGCCTCGTCGCGGAACTGGATGGGTGCGATCTCCAGCTTGCCCTTGCGTTCGATGTAGGTCTGGTCGGGCCCGTTCACCATGATGTCGGTGATCAGCGGATCGCACAGCAGCTCTTCAAGCGGCCCGAGGCCAAGCAACTCGTCTACCAGCACCTTCTCCAGCGCGAACTGCTCGCGCCGGTTCAGGTTGATCTTGAGCTCGGCCAGCACCTCGCCGACGATGGGACGGAATTCCTCGGCCAGCTCATCCTTGGTGAGCGTGGCGGCCGCCTCGGGATCGACGCGCTCCAGCAGGCGGGGAAGCACCTGCTCCTTGATGCGGTGCACCGCCGCCTCGAAGCCCTCCGGCTTGGTGCCGGTCGTCTCGGTCGAAGCGACGCGATTGGCGAGGCGCTCCATCGCGTCCTGCGGGGCCGCGTCCGCCGCCGGCGTCGCCGCTTCCAGGGGCGGGAACTGGCCGCCGCCCGTGTCCGCGGGCCCGCCCGCCTGCATCGGCCGGGCGACCCCGAAAGTGGGCCGGCCCGTCCCGAAGCTTCGCCGTCCGAAAGCGCTCATCGCCACTCCAACCCTGCCCATCCGGACGAATCCGGCCGGGGATGCTGGTAAAGCGGATTGCTTGCGGATCGGTTTAGGAGGCGGGCACGATCTCCATCACCTGCAGCCGGGCTTCCCAGCCGGGCTCCGGCAGGACCAGCCGCCAGCGAGCGGTATCGATCCGCTCCATCCAGCCGACCAGCGAGCGGCGCGGATCGCGGCCGTAGCGCGCCTCGCCCAACTCATCGCCGAGCGACAGGCCGCCCGCAAACGGGGTGCGTACGCCGTCGCCGGGGAACAGCCGGCCCGCCGTGCGCTGCGTACCGTCCAGCCGCGCCAGGTTGCCATCCGCGATGCGGCACGTCCCCGTCGTACCGCGTCTGAAAGCGCGCGCACCGGGCGGGGCGGGCAGGGCGGCCGGCAGGCCGATGCGCACCGTGCGGCAGCGGTAACGGCCATCGGGCGGGGTCGGCCGATCGAGCGCCGCGTCGGGATCGAGCAGCCTGCCCTCGGCCGCGACGTCCGCGGTGAAGCCCGCGGCACGCGCCTGCGCCAGCGCGGTGGTCCAGGCGGTGCGCCAGCGGTTCATGCGATCGCGATCGGTCTGCGTGACAATGCGGCGCCAATCGTCCCCGGTTCGCGCGGGCAGCGGCGCGCCGAGCAGGGCCATCAGCGCCAGCGCCGCCCGGCCCCTCATGCCGCGGTCCAGCCGCCGTCCATCGACAGGTTGGCGCCGGTGATGGAGGCGCTCTCGTCGCGGCACAGATGCAGCAGCAAAGCCGCCACCTCTTCCGGCGTGACGAAGCGGCGGGTGGGCTGCGCCACCAGCAGCACGTCCTCCATCACCTGCTCGCGCGTCAGCCCGCGCGCGGCCATGGTGTCGGGGATCTGCGCCTCCACCAGCGGCGTCCAGACATAGCCGGGACTGATGCAATTGGCGGTGACCCCGTCGCGCGCCGCCTCCAGCGCCACCGTCTTGGTCAGGCCAACCAGCCCGTGCTTGGCGGCGACATAGGCCGCCTTGAACGGCGAGGCGACGAGCGAGTGCGCCGACGCGGTGGACACGATCCGGCCCCAGCCGCGGCGCTTCATGGCCGGCAGCACGGCGCGCATGGCGTGGAAAGCGGCCGACAGGTTGATCGCGATCACCCGGTCCCACTGCTCGGGCGGGAAGGTCTCGACGGGGGAGACGTGCTGCACCCCGGCATTGTTGACCAGGATGTCGGGCGCGCCGAGCCTGTCCTTGCAGGCGGCGACCATGGCCGCGATCTCGTCGGGGCGGGTCATGTCGGCGGGCGAATGCGCCGCGGCTCCGCCCGTCGCCGTCAGTTCGGCGACGATGCCGGCGATCGCATCCGCCTCGCCGAAGCCGTTCACCATCACCGAAGCACCCTGCGCGGCCAGCGCGCGCGCGCAGGCGAGCCCGATGCCCGAGGTCGATCCGGTGACCAGCGCCACCTTGCCCTGGAGGAACATGGACGTGTCTTCCTCTCGCCGTGCCGATGCTGGCGCCTAGCCGGTCGAGCGGGGGGCAAACAAGGGTGGCGGGGCGATTCGTGCAACCGTTGCGGGTGCGCAAGCATTCTTCCGGCGCACTCTGACGAACGGACGGCCTATGCGCTTCGACGACTACCGGGAAAGCGACAATGTCGGCGATCAGCGCGGGCAGAGTTTCGGTGGGGGCGGCGGCTTCGGCGGCGGCGGGCTTGGCCTTTTGTTCGGGCTTGTCGGCAGCCGCTTCGGCCTGGGCGGCATCGTCGTGCTGGTCCTTGGGCTGATGCTGTTCGGCTTCAATCCGTTCGGCGGTGGCGGCCAGCGCGCCGTATCGGGCGGCGGGGGCACGGAGGTGGGCCGCACGGTCGCGCAGAAGGCGTGCAATGCGGACCAGGCCTCCGCCTTTTCCTGCCGCGTGCTGGCGAGCACGGAGGACACTTGGGGCAAGCTGTTCGGCCAGGCCGGCCGGCGCTACGAGCCGACCGCGCTGATCTTCTATAGCGGCCGCGGCCAGTCGGGCTGCGGTGCCGCGCAATCGGCAATGGGCCCGTTCTACTGCCCGACCGACCGGCGCGTCTATCTCGACACCAGCTTCTATGACGAGCTGACCAACCGTTTCAAGGCGGGCGGCGACTTCGCACAGGCCTATGTGGTGGCGCACGAGGTGGGTCACCATGTCCAGGACCTGCTCGGCACGCTCGGCCAGGCGCATGCGCAGCAACAGGCGGCGGGCGAGGCGCAGGGCAACGCCATCCAGGTGCGCGTGGAACTGCAGGCCGATTGCTTCGCAGGGGTATGGGCGGCGCAGAACCGCGACCGAATCGAGCCCGGCGACGTCGAGGAAGGCTTGCGTGCCGCGGCCGCGATCGGCGACGACACGTTGCAGCGCTCGGCCGGTCGCGCGCCCGTGCCCGACAGCTTCACGCATGGCACCTCCGCCGAGCGGGTGGCTTGGCTCCGCCGCGGACTGGAAAGCGGCGACCCCGCGCAGTGCGACACGTTCGGCGGGGCGTCTCCCAACGCAGGCTGACCGCTGCGGATGGCGCTCAGGCGACCTCCAGCCACTCCCGCAGCGACAGGTCGGCCGTAGCGCGCGTTTCGGCGTGCATGTTGTTCTTGAAGTTGTCGAGCGCCCAGTCGCGCCGCTGGTCGTTGTGGCAGGCAGTGCCGTCGGACGGGACCCACAACCCATAGTCGCGCATGTAGGCATCACCGGCCGTGAACAGCACGCAAACGTCCGTGGCGACGCCCGTCAGTACCAGCCGCGTGACCTCCAGCCGCGGCAGGAGGACGGGCAGGGTGGTCGCGTAGAAGCCAGAAAAGCGCGGCTTGATGACAAAATAGTCGTCTTCCCTGGGGCGGAGCCGGTCGACCAGCTCGCGCCGGCGGCTACGCTCGGCGATATCGTCGATCAGCCGCTCGCGGTCGGAATGCCACTGGTCGTAATTGTCGTTGATGAAGATCAAGGGCACGTCCGCAGCGCGCGCCTGTTCGCGCAAGCGGTCGATCGCGTCCGCCACCCCGTCCAGCCAATGGATCAGGTGATCCGCATGGTCGAAGTCGAAATCGTTGATCATGTCGATCACGAGCAGCGCGGCCTTGCCGCCGGTGGTGGTCTGGGGATCGGGCAAGGCGGCCTCGCAGCGACAGGGTAGCAGGCAGACGCGCCGCTCGTCCGCCGGGTTCCGGCCGGCTCAGCCCTCGCCGTCGCGCGCGATGTCGGCGCCTACTGCCGAGAGCTTTTCCTCCAGCCGCTCGTAGCCGCGATCGAGATGGTAGACGCGCAGCACCTGCGTCTCGCCTGCCGCCGCGAGCCCGGCGAGGACGAGGCTCATGGACGCGCGCAGGTCGGTCGCCATCACGGGCGCGCCCGCGAGACCGCTCACGCCGCGCACCACCGCCGTGCGGCCGCGCACCTGGATGTCGGCCCCCATGCGCGCAAGTTCGGGGACGTGCATGTAGCGGTTTTCGAAGATGGTCTCGGTCAGCACGCTGGTGCCGTCCGCCAGCGCCAGCATCGCCATGAACTGCGCCTGCATGTCGGTGGGAAAGGCGGGAAAGGGTGCGGTCGACAGCGTCAACGGGCGGAGCGGGCCATCGGCGGCGACGCGGATGCCGTCCGCCTCCTCCGTTACCCGCAGCCCTGCCTGGGTGAGGCCGGCCAGGATCGCGCGCATGTCATGCGCGGCGGCACCTTCCAGCAGCAGGTCGCCGCCCGTGATTCCCGCCGCGCAGGCGTAGGAGCCCGCCTCGATCCGGTCGGGCATGACGCGATGCTCGGCCGCGGACAGCGCCGATCGACCCTGGATGTGCAGCCGTTCGGTGCCGACACCGTCGATCTCCGCGCCCATCGCCTGCAGACAGCGGCACAGGTCGACGATTTCCGGCTCGCGCGCCGCATTGTCGATCACCGTCTCGCCCCGGGCAAGGCTCGCGGCCATGAGCGCGTTCTCGGTGGCGCCGACCGACACGACGGGGAAGGCGATTTGCCCCCCGACCAGCCCGCCGCGCGGCGCCGTGGCCTTCACATAGCCCGCGGCAAGCTCGATGGTCGCGCCCAGCGCCTCCAGCGCCTTGAGGTGGAGATCGATCGGCCGGTTGCCGATGGCGCAACCGCCCGGCAGCGACACAGTGGCCTCCCCCTCGCGGGCGAGCAGCGGGCCCAGTACCAGGATGGAGGCGCGCATGCGGCGCACCATGTCATAGGGCGCGACCGTGGACGCGATGCGGTCCGCGGTCAGCGTCATCGCCCGCCCGCCGCCCGGCCGGTCGGCACGCGCGCCTGTCACGGTCGTATCGACGCCCAAACCGTTTACTAGGTGACCGAACGTATCCACGTCCGCCAGCCGCGGCAGGTTGGTAAGCGTCAGCGGCTGATCGGTAAGCAGCGCGCACGGCAACAGCGTCAGCGCCGCATTCTTGGCGCCCGAGATGGGCACACGGCCGACTAGCCGCCGCTGCCCGCGGATCACAATCCTTTCCATGCGGGCCGCGCCTTACCCGCTGTGTCGATGCGCGCAAGCCGACAGGGGGCTGACGCCAGTTGATAGTTGTTAAGGAAGGCAAGCTGGGGGCGCGGCTAAGGCACGGGCAAAACGGGGGAAAGAACTGTTGTCGCAGTTGCAGTGCTTGGTCGAGCAGATCGGTCGCATGGCTGTGCTCACGCCAGCGGAAACGGCGGCGATCGCGGCCCTGGCGATCGGCACCCGCACGGTCCGCCGCGGGGCGGTGCTGCGCAGCGAACGCGAGCCATGCGAGGAACTGTTCGCGGTCGAGCAGGGCTGGCTGTTCGGCGCGACATTACTGGAGGACGGCCGCCGCCAGATCATCCGCTTCCACTTGCGCGGCGATCTGCTGGGAGTGGACAGTCTGGCCTATCCGGACGCGACGGACACGATCTGCGCGCTGACGGACGCCGAGATCACGCTGATCGACCGCGAGGCCTTCGGCCGCCTGTTCGCGCTGCATCCGCGGGTTGGCGCCCTGCTCTACGCATTGCTGCAGGTGGAACGGATCACGCTGACCGATCGCCTCACTTCGCTGGGCCGCAGCACTGCCAAAGGACGGGTGGCGGCGCTGCTGCTGTGGGTCGCGGACCGGCTGCGCACGGTAGATCCCGGCCTGGGCGACCGTTTCACGTTGCCGATGACGCAGGAGGAGATCGGGGACGCGACCGGCCTCACCGCGGTGCACGTCAACCGCACCTTGCGCGCGCTGGAGGAGCAAGGACTCATCGAGCGGACGCGCTCCACGCTGCGGCTGGTCGATCCCGTCCGGCTGGCGCGCATCGCCCACCGGCCGGCGCGGCTGGAGCGGTTGCGCGACAGCTGGCTGCCTCCCGCGCTCTGACGGGCGCCCCTGCGTCAGTTCTCGTGATAATCCCGGTAGAGGTGATGGTAGCCGGTCGGATCGAGGCCGGCCCCCGTCATGGACAGCACGCCGCCCGCGAGCGGCGCGCCGTCGCCGCGCAGCAGGTTCAGCGCCGCCCGCGCGGCATCGCGCGGCGTGGCGTCGGCGCGGACCACCATGACCACGGCGTCGGCCAGCGTCGCCAGCGTCCGCGCCTCGGCCACTGCCAGCAGCGGCGGCGTGTCCAGGATCACCGCGTCATGGGCGTCCGCCAGGCGGCCGAGCAGCTGTCGCATCGCCCCGTCCCCGAACAGGTCGCGCGGCGAGAAGGTGGGCTGGTTGATCGGCAGCACGGCCACCCCGTCCACCGCGTCGGGCACGAGCGCATCCTCCAGCGCCGCACTGCCGGCGAGCACGTCCAGCAGGCTCACCACGTGGACGATGCCCAGCATGCGCGTGAGATGCGAGCGGCGGATGTCGCAGTCCACCAGCAGCACGCGATCGCCGCTCAGCGCCATCACGCGGGCGAGCGCCGCCGCCGTGCTGGTCTTGCCCTCGCCCGGCAGCGAGGACACGATCGCCACGATCCTGGGCGGTCGTTCGCGGCCTAGCGTCAGCGCGTTGCGCACCGCGCGCAACGCTTCCGCATAGGAGGACATCGGTTTGTGCACCGGATAGTCTGCGGGCGAGAACCGCTCGCTGCCTGACCGGCCCAGCTGGCGACCGGAGAGACGGGGAAGCGCCGCCAGGAAGGGCAGGTCCAGGCTGCGCTCCATCTCTTCGGCCGTGCGCACGCCGCTCGACGCGACCTCGCGCGCCAGCACGATCCCGAAGCCCAGCAGCAGGCCCAGTCCCACGCCGAACAGCGCGAAGAGCAGCCGCTTGGGAAAGGCGGGGCGGGACGGCGGCACCGCGCGCTCGACCAGCGCCCCCTGCGGCTCCGACGTGCGCTGTTCCTGGCTGGATTGCTGCGCCGCCTGCGCGAGCTGCGCATAGACGGTGCGCTTGGCGTCGGCGTCCCGCTGCAACCGGTCGGCGCTGACGGCGGCGCGCGCGTCCGATGCCTGCGCCGTGCGCAACGCGTCCAGCTGTGCGCGCAGGCTGGCGGCGCTGGCGGCCGCGGCGCCGGCATCCGCCTCCAGCCCGGCGACGATGCGGCGCGATTCGGCGTCGATCTGGCGGTCCAGCCCGGCGATCTGGTCCGCGACGCGGCTCGTCTCGGGATGCTTCGGGCCATAGCGCGCGCTGATCTGCGCTTGTTCGCGGCCGACCTCCGCGCGCTGACGGCGCAGGTCGGCGACGACGCCCGACCCAAGCACCTCCGACACGCCCTCCGGACCGCCCGTGGCGCTTTGCGCGCGCGCCGCGGCCGCGCGCGCACGCAAGGCGGCGGCATTGGCCTCGGCGGTGGCGAGCTGGGCGGAAAGCGGCGCCACCTGCTGGTCGGTGACCGTGCCGGCCGCGCCGCGCGAAACGATGCCCGCCCCGGCGCGGAACGCCGCCACGCGCGCCTCCGCCGCCTCCACCTCCGCGCCAAGTTGCGCAAGCCGTGCGTCGAGCTGTCGCGACTGGCGACCCGCCGCGCCCGTGCGGCGCTCCACGCTCGCGTCGAGATAGGCTTCGGCGAAGGCGTTGGCGATGCTGGCCGCCTGCACCGGATCGCGCGCCCGGTATATGATCTGGGCGAGGTAGGTGTCCGGCTCGCGCCGCACGGTCAGCCCGGCCTGCACCGCGCGCACCACCGCATCCGGTACCGGGCCCTTGCTCCTTCCCTCGGGCGCGATCGACGCGGCCAGTGCGGGGTTGAACGCGGGCTGGCGCGCAAGGTCGAGCCGGCGCGCCACCGCTTCCGCCAGGTCGCGCGAGCGCATCACCGACACCTCGCTGTCGACGACCTGGTTGTCGGGCTGACCGGGCGGCTGCTGGCCCGCCTCCAGTCCGGTCTGAGTGCGCGGGCTGATGCGCAATCGCGCCACCGCCTCGTAACGCGGCGGCAGCAGCAGCGACACCGCGACGCAGGCCAGCGCGACGCCTGCCGCGATCGCCACCATCACCGGCCAGCGGCGACGCAGCATCGATAGAAGCGCGGGCAGGTCGACCGCACGCATGGCGGGGTCGCGGGTCGGCAGGGACTGGTTCATTGGGGCACCCCGAACGCCTGCCGCCTAGCCACGCAAGGTCAGGCCGACAAGCGCGCGGACCTCGGCGAAGCTCTGCCCCGCGGCGAGGCCGGCCGAGCGGCGGCGCGTGCGCGCCATGTCCGCCGTGAGCACCACCCGGCGGTTGCAGGACCAGGTCGCGCCGCCCGCAACCCTGCGCAGGTCGTCCCGCCGGTCCGTGCCGCGAAAGCGGTTGCGCTCCCACCCCGCCTCCGCATGCAGCAGCAGGTTGCGCAGCAGCTCATGGTCCAGCCGTGCCTGGCCGCCCGTGGACAGGTAACCGCCCGCCCCGGGTGCCACCGCGTCCTCCGCCGTGCGCTGGACGGCGACCGTGGCGGTCATCAGCGGCGTCACGAACCAGCTCACCCGTGCGTCGGCAACGACGCCCGAAAGCGTTGGATAGCTGCCTGACCGGTAGGTCCGGCGCACATAGCCCGCCCCGACCGACCCGCGCACCAAGGCGGCCAGATCGAATGTCGCGCCGGCCAGCACGCGCCATTCGCCCGCGTCGCGGTTGTTCGCGCCGTCTGCGGACCGGGCGCGGCGATACAGCGTGCGCCGCGCCATGGCCTGCACGAAGGCGGCGGCGTCGGGCGTGACGGCATATTCCAGCCGCAGGCCGCCGCGCTGCTCGTCGCGGTCGCGGGCGCGCTGGTCGATGGTCATGCCGCTTCGCGCACGCGTATTGTCGAAGGCGATGCGGTTCAGGTCGACGAAGCCTGTGGCGCGGAGCCCCGTCGCCTGCACGGTGCCGCTCACCTCGCCGGTCGCGGTGACGAACGGCACCGCGTCAACGGTGCCGTCGGTGAAGCTGGCGGAGTAGGGCGCCTCATACGCCCGCTGCACCCGCGCGCGCACGGCGATGTTGCCCTCGCCCAGGTCGACGCGGCCGCGCAGGTCGGCGTGGAAGGCGTCCTCGTCCCGGCGCGCCTGGCGGACATAGCGGCGGACGGCCGCGCCTGCGTCGAAGGACAGCTGGTGCCGCGCCCAATTTGACCGGACCGCCAGATTGGGGGCGACGGCGAGGAACGCGTCGCCCACCGGCTCGCGACGCGTCGCGTAGACGTTGCTGGAATAGCCCGCCCCGATCGTCACGCTGGGCAGCAGGCGGAAGGCTCCCACGCGCAAGCCGGGCGGGTCGAGCTCGGGTCGCGGCCGGTCGAGCACGCCGCGATTGTTGCCGCGATCGGTGTCGAACGGGATCGCCGCGTCCAGAAACGGCCCGCCGATCACCTGCGCCGCGCCCGGCACCGCGGCCAATCCCAGCATCAGCGCCAGCAGTCGGCGCAACAGCCCGATATGCAAGCCAGCCTGCCCCCTGCTCCCCGCCGGGAGAGGCTAGGCCGGATCGGCGGGCCTGACCAGAGGCGATCGCGCACGCCCGACCCGAGGTCACCACCGGATGCAGGTCAGCAGCTGAATAGGGGTCGCTTTGGACGGTCCGGACGCATGCCGGAGAGGGACCGGGTTGGTGGAGCCGAGGGGGATCGAACCCCTGACCTTCGCAATGCCATTGCGACGC
>Ga0325400_1004128_pt1 | contig 13383 bp, 6 predicted proteins | sample PopdelMetagenome_2_FD_205662 | JGI IMG/M metagenome (GOLD analysis project Ga0325400, IMG submission 205662) | Populus deltoides microbial communities from Bellville, Georgia, United States - Xylem-PdKOR-R1 | ecosystem: Host-associated > Plants > Phyllosphere > Stem > Wood/Secondary xylem... | reverse complement strand
AAAAAAAAAAAGATGAAATCTTTTGTCGATAGTAGAGCAGAAAGGTTAAGATTAAGTTTTTTTAGATAGCTATAATTGCTTTACTAGTGTTTATTTCCATCATTACTAGAATTTTAGATTTTAATTTTTTTTGTTTTTGTTTTATAAAATATATATAATGCCAGCATGGTTATGAAACATGAAAAAATACTTCCACCCGTTCTTCTCATGATTCTCAATTTTAGTTGGAGGCTACACCTATCGATGGACTCGATAGGAATGCTTATGACATCAACATGAGATTTAACAGCGGATTATAGTGTTTCAATGGTAGGCACACAATATTTCATTTTAAGCTAGACATCAACGAGCATTAAATAGATAATCCAAGGTAGGGTTTAGGAACAATTTGTTGTTGAGTTTCCCAGTATAAAAGTAGAAAGAAGGACATTTTTGTTGGCGATTTCAACAATAATGTTCACCCCTATTTTGTCGAAAATTTATAAAAAGTTTAGGAATTTTCAATGAAATTAGCGATGGAATAGCCTCTTAAAAATGAAGTTTGCTGCTAGACTTCTCAATAGAAAATAGGCAGTAAAATCTGATTTTCTGGCGTAAATATTCCATCATCCATTTTGTCGGTAAAATTAAGCAATGCACCTATGTTTCCCTCTTTTCTAGAGTTCTTTGTATAATCTTGCCAGAACTAGTTTATCAGGGCTCATGATTTAACAACATAATCATCAAGAATACAGCCAAGGTAGCCCCCCTGCTTCTGATACTTTTAGAAGATACTCATCAGCCAAGATTCAGGACAATCATATCAAGAGGTTCTTGGATATCCTGTGCAGCAAGGCTGCAACTCAATACTCGTGCCTCTATAGCCTTGGACCAAAAATAAAGTGAGATGAAAGTTGAAGCAGGCTGGCAATATGATGCCCTTACGAGTGTTCATGAGAGGCTTTCAAAACAAGTCACTTAAGCCCAAAGGGTTCATGAGAGACGATCTAACTTTCAGCAAAAACTTTAAGTTGGATCCATACAAGTTCTAATAAATTCAGCAACCTTCTAACTCAGCGATGCAACCTGTGCCATTCCAAGTTTTCCAAAATGCGAGAGCAAATAACAAAATAGATTAAATTAAAAATGGACCGTGAACTTGCAGCAGGTTTTTGTTTCTTATGACCAGTTTTCGATGTTGTTACTAAAATAAATGCAAAGATATCTCACGATTTCCAATTAAGTTTGAGGGCTACAAGAATTGTCCCACAATAAATAAATCTGGCCACTATGTAGGAGCAAAAATCTAGCAGCCAAACTAATTCTTAAACTGTTGTCTAAACCTAGACATGCAGGCAGACCTTTCTAAGTTCTTAATGCTGTCAGCTTCATTTAGCAGTTACACTGTTTTATATGGAAAATGTAAGGCCCCAGCATGAATCATCAAGAAAACGAACCCCGCACAAGAATAAGCCACAAGACTGGGCCATGAAGATTAGGCATTTTTTCTCTGTTCTGTATCATGGTTTCTCCAAGGGTTTAGAGCTTCTCTGATTGCCTGAGCTTCAGGGGAGCTCTCCCAGGCTCGCTTCTCTGACTCCAAAACAGTTACCATATCATCTGCAAGAGAATACACTAATGAATCACCTGATAGAATGGTAAGTGGCATAGTGAAGCAGAAGAATCCAATTATACGACACCAAACAGCAATGACAGGCAGTGATGGTGATGGCACAGAAACGGTTACATAGAGCTGAAATTATTGTTCAAATTGAATAGAGTATTATTCATCAAAATGTATGCATCAATCAGCTCATCATCTGTACAATACACATGCACCTTTTGCTATAAAAATGGATAAATTTTGGAAAATTAAAACTCGAAATACACTTGATTTCCACATGTTCCCACTATCCCATCAAACCTAACTCAATTCACCGTCAATTTTCAATGATCTCAGGAACCCCTGGTGGAGGACTGCCTCCGAGAGTCAAAAAGTAACAAAGATACACTCTCCACTTCTTTCCCTCTCAGAATCAGTATTTGGCTTCAATCATAGGTGTAAATTGACACTTGTGGTCAGACTGGTGTAAGGCAAATGCTTCCATAACATGCAAAACAAAGTCATTGAACAAAGCATAAGTCAAGTGAAGCTTCCACAAAAAAAAAAAATTACACTTCTTGAATGTTAGAAAAAACAAAGTATCCCACAACTAGAGAGCTAAAATCCATCAAATTAGAAATATAAAAGTGGAGCAAAAAGTGAGTTGAAAAATAATGGTGACAGCAAGAATCCAATACATATGAACACAAACAACAAGCCTGTTCCATTTAACACTACAGTTCAAAATCACCAAAGTTTAAGCAGAAAAAATTAGAAATATAAAAGTGGGGCTTAAAAAGAACAAAAAGGGTAAAATAAAATAAACATTAAAGGAATAAAAGGATGGTCCTCACACAGAAGCCAGTCTTGATCATGAACAATTCCATAGAAGCTCTAATCAAAGCACCACCAGGCTGATATTTTCACTTACCAATCTAGAAACTTCATTTCCACTGCAATTTTATTTAACCAGTTTAGCAGTCAAAAAATAAAAAGCAATTAATAAAAATGAATGCAGGGATGAGTTCAGAGTGAGACTTCTTCAGTAAGTTTTTAGATACCGTGTGATTGTTTTTATTTTGCATAAAAGTGAGCTTTTAGAATTTAATAAAATGTCTGATTTTTCTCCATTACTCTGATATAACCATTAGGAACCTAGATATATGATTTTTAACTCCAGGGATTAAACTATCACTTTTCAAACTCGAGGTCAAAGTGAACTTTGTTCATCGTTTTCAATTCTCACCAGCAACTTTGCATGCGCAGTGCGCTATGCTGCCATAGCCCAAACCATTTCTTTTCTTCTATGCGTAGTTTTTAGATCTGATCCGGGTTCCGGGTTTTAACCGGGTTATTGAGTTGTTCGGGTCAATTTTTTTAAATCAAATGACGTTGTTTTAGTAAAAAAAAAACAAAAACCAACGGGTTGCAACCAGGTTTTTAATCGGGTCTTGCCGGGTCAACCTGCCAGGTCAATCGGGTTTTTCCTTCTCCTATTTTTTTCAACCCAGCTCGGTTCCAGCCCCGGGTCTGCCTGGTCCCGGGTCAACCTGCCGGGCTGGGCCGGGTTTTAAAATTATGCTTCTATGTTAGTCATTTCTTGATGAAACTTTGACATTCTTGTGTCCAATCATCTCTTAAGTGCAATTTGTTTTTGTATTTTAAAAATATTTGAAAGAAGTTATTTTATTTTTTATTTTTATTTTTTTATGTTTTCACATCGTTTTGATGTGCTGATGTTAAAAATAATTTTTTAAAAATAAAAAAAATATTATTTTAATATGTTTTCAAATAAAAAATATTTTAAAAAACAATAACTACTGCACTCCTAGAAACACCTAAAAATTAATACTTCAATCATTTTAACAAAATTTTATGGAAACCCCATTAATTTCCACATTTCAAACCAATATTTTCAATCAATTTCATAAATCTTAACTAAAATAAAATAACTCTCCAAATCCTGAGAGATATAATTCAACTGGTTAGGCCTTGAGTTTATTCTTTAAAGGTTACCAGTTCGAATCCCACAAACTTTAGACTACTAGAGTTTTACATGGTTATTAATTTTAGAGTCTGTACAATTAGTTGAGGTATACGTAAACTGACCCGGACATTTTTGTTAATAATAATAAATAAAATCAACTCTCTAATGCCCATGAATTAAATTTATTATTTTCCATACTCACTTCAAAGAAAAACTCATTTATCATTAGCCTCAAACATCCCACGTAAATCAAAATCAACTTTTTTTCACTTTTATGCTCATTGTCTCATGGAAAGAAAGAAAGAAAGAAAATATTTCCGGTAAGTATTTATACGACAGAGACATGAACTCAAAAGAAACCTCAAAAATCCAAGAAATGAGGAAACTTGCCATTACTGGCCTTTCTTAACTAATTTCTAGCAGCAAAATCAATGCAAAAAACAAAACAAGTTGACCAAAATGGAGCCAGGAAGCCGGGGCAAAGTTAGTCCTGTTTGTTTGCTGGAAAATAGTATTTTTCTAGAAAGTAAATTTTAAAAAAATAAATTCCGACAAAGTGAATTATTTTGCGATGTTTAGTAGTGTAATGGAAAATAAATTAAAAAATACTTTCCAGTGTTTGGTTATGTCATAGAAAATAAACTAGAAAATAACTTATTAATGTTTTATTTTTTTCAAGTTTATTAAAATAATAAGAAACAAATCTTACAAATTAAAAAGTTGAATGTGAATGAAATTGAAAAAATATATAATTTCATAAATTATTTCAAATAAAATAAATAATAATTAAAATAGTAGAGATCAAATCTAAAAAATAAAAAAATTGAAAGATGAAGAAATTAAAATAATAATAATAATTAACATTACATAAATTATTTCATATAAAATAAGTAACAATTAAAAGAATGAGGACCAAATTTGATAGATAAAAAATTTTAATTAAAAAATGATAAGGAAAAAACAAATAACAATTATAAAAATAAGGACCAAAATTAATATAAAAATTAAATTCCAAGGAATGAAATTAAAAAATAAATATTAAAAACAAAATATATATGGCAATCAAAAGTTTGAGAACCAAATTTGATATAACCAACAAATAATATGATATTTCTAAATTTTTCACAACTTCCAGAAAATGTTTTCTACCTAAAATAAAAGGAAAATACTTTTCTGAAAACCAAACCAAACTTTTTTATTGACTGAAAATTTTTTTTATTAATCAACTTTTCTAATAACAAATAAATACAAAAAATTTTAAAAAATGGTTTTTGAAAATCAGTCTCCGGAAACAAACACAGTTTAGGAGAAAGATAGCGTTCCTTCCTCAACACTCCGAACGACATGTAGTTTATAAGTCCACTTCTACCAAGGACGGACTTGTCTTTTAAGTGAAGTGCCCCTATCCAGAGTTCCAGACAGATACTGCCACGTAAGCTAGAAACTAGATTCAACCACACAAAACTGAAACGACTAGTCATCTTCTGTTTTCAATTGTCTTTCGGTTTTGCTTCTGGGCGGTGGTGATGATGATTACGAGTTAAAAAGCTAACAACTTTGATTGCATTTGCAAGGATTTCCTTCTTAGGTTCCTTTACTTTTGCCTTGTTTATCTGTTTTTGATGTTTAAAGGACTTGCCTTTTTGTGGGTTTGTTAGTTTTTTGTGTGTCTTTCTGTGTGTTGGGCAAAAGAAACGAGCTTTCAAGATGGTTTCTGTTAATCTCTACAGTTCCTCCTTGTTCTCATCTCGTTTACAGTGAGTAACCACTCTCTCTTATGTTCTTTTTATGTTACGAAATTTATAGGTGAGAAATTCATCTTTTATATTTCATGTGAAGGAAAACTCGAACAATTTGTACAATGTGACTGGTGAATTTGAAGATTTTAATGCTAATTGTGAAAGTTTTGCATTTTTTGAGGTGATTTGTGGAGTTGTTTTTGTCAAATCAATATTCATGTGCGACTAAATCACTTGCTTTGTTTCTCTTTGGACACCAGAGGTCGCTACACTGGTCTGCATTGTGTGTGTCCATTCATGGGAATAGGGCACCTTACCTATCTGGGATATGGTAACCTTGGTAAAAAAGTGTGCTTTAGTTTCAAACGTGATGGTAGAGGTAGGGCTAGAGCCTCTTTGATATCTGGAGAGGGTGATGTGCTATCTTATCCCAATGATAATGTAGTTTCGGGCCAGGATAAGTTTGTGAATCAATCACCTGCGATTGAGTTACAACCTGATGCTACAGGTTTTGGAACTTTATCAGCGGAAATAACTCCCACCACTGGTGGTTTCTTTGCTGATAATGATGAATATGACCTTGATCGTCCTACAGAAGGATTTGCTTCGATCCCAGAGGCCATTGAGGATATTCGTCAAGGAAAGGTTCATCCTCTTGATTTATTATTTAATTTTTGGGGTCTAGCTAGTATGCTAAGGTCTTACATCATTACTTCAAAGGCTTTATGTTACTAATGTGTGATGATTCTTTGCAGTTAGTAATTGTTGTTGATGATGAAGACAGAGAAAATGAGGGGGACTTTATATTGGCAGCGTCAAAGGCTACACCAGAAGCTATGGCATTTATTGTCAAGCATGGGACTGGTATAGTGTGTGTGAGCATGAAAGCAGAAGATTTAGATAGGTTGGAGCTTCCGTTAATGGTAACTCATAAGGAAAATGAGGAAAAACTGTGCACTGCATTCACTGTATCAGTGGTACGTTACTAACTTTTCTATTTATATTATCTAATGGATATGGTCTGCCTGTTTTCATATGAAACAGCTAGATCTTTTCAAGAAACCTTTATCTTAGTTTGATTTTAAAGTGCAGCTGTAAAGTGTTTCCGTTTTGTAATTAACATTTTTGATGGCACATCACTCTATTTCCTCTTTGTTTCCCCTTAATGTTTAAGTACATAACTAGTTCATTGTCTCTCTTCATTTTTATCACCTATGATGTATAGATTGATTTCAATTTTAGAATCATAGGTGTGCGTCCTGTGGCTTGCTTTCTCCCTTGAAATATATAAACCTTGAAGTCCTAGGAATGTCTTCCACCATGTAAAATGTTTTGATGAGCACTTTGGCAGCAATTGTCATGGTAATCAATGCCCATGGGCTTTCCTGGTCATGTTATATTTCTAGCAAATGTCTTCTTGGATTTTCAGCTGTTGATTGTGCAAAGTGATTTAAGATTTCTTTTGAAGGGTACTATGTAAATGAACACAATGCGGTTAGGTATTGGAGTGGTGGTAACGTGTAGATTTCTTTCCCTCTGGTAGGAATAAATTACTTGTAATGATTAAAGTTCAGTTGTAAGCGTTTGATGTATAGTTAAATGAAAGTTTTCTTTAGCATTTTGTAGGTTAGAGTTCTTTAGAATTGGATGTGGTGGGTAGTATTGCGTATTAGTAATACCAAAGATTAAAGAAGAATTAGAGTGGTATTACAAGCTGAAAAGGAAATCTTAGTGGGATGATATATATGTGGCCACTGAGTTGGGAAGGAAGTAGGAAATGGATTGTGTATGGTAGATTGTCCTTATATTAAGGCAAAGGTAATGGTGGTAATAATTCTCCCTTGATAGGAAATGCTAGATGACTGGTGTATTACTACAGGGTAAATGTTGGTGTGATACTTCTTGATTGTCAGTCTGTTTCATGGAAAGAACTTGGTAAATTGAGTGGTGAAAGAGATAGACTGCAGTTAGAATTAGTAAGGAGACTTGGGTTTTGGGGAGTGGTGGATTTATTGTGAGAGTTTAGTCGCTATCGACCAAAAGTGTGATACCGACTGATTAATTTACAAATTATGTTATGGAATGGTGAAGAAATGTGATCATGTGACCAAGAGAAAACATGGGATATGTTTAGGCTAAGAAAGGTCAAGCAGGTGGCATACATGAATGAATTAATTTATGGATAATGTAATAATTCATAATTAATCCCATAAATGAAGAAATTGATCATGTATATCATGACTAGCTCCAACTAAGCATACTCTAATTGTTTCCTTACTTTGAGCTATTGTTTCCCAATTCATAAAAAAGTTAAATAATAAAATGAGCTTAGCATGACTATTGCATGATAATAATACAAATGATCAAGATAACATAATTGGGATTGGAAATGACAATTCATTACAGTTCAATAAATAAATGCATGACCAGATAAATAATAAAAGGCATGGGGGACAACTGATGTAGAATATACAGTAGCATAAACTCATGCTTCTTTTTTTCTCTTCACCAGCTATACTTGTTCAGCTTAGTCTTGATGGAATTTTGACTTAGAATATAAGTTTATATTCGGCAAAGAAAGTGGAGGGTCATGGATGAGCAAATGGCTTGACTTTGTAGGGGTTATGGGATGGCTATATTGTATTTAGAGGAGAAATTTCCTCTCTGAGCCCTATTTTGTGTTATCGGTTTTTTCATTGAACAAGAAATCTTTTTTCTTTGAGAATAAGTGTTGGTGGTTTTCATATGTAATAAATCATTAACATTTAGCAGGGGAAACATTAACTACCTATGGACTTTTGATAGAGAATAATCTTGAAGACAACTTCCCCTTCTCCCTTCTTTCTATTTTCCTTTTTTTCATTTGTATCCACGTACTTTACAGGTGATGGAAATGTGTGAAGTTAAATAGCAGGCTGTATATTTTGATTTATGTTAATTAACAGTATCCACAGTGGTACTTTCCTTTGTATGTGGCCAAAATTTCTGAGATTTTTCCTGATTGCCAATTTTTATAGGAGAAATGTATGTAGTATTGATAAAAAACTTGAAGAAGTTGTTTAGTGCCCATAACTATTGCTATATGATAGTTGGTTGGTTATATATTCTTAACCTCGTTGTAGGTTAAAGTCAATATTCTTAATTATTTTTTGACAAAAGAAGTTGGTGCAATTTTTATTTCAATAGTCAAAAGGTTTTATTTGCTAAATGTGCACCATTACAACTATTGAGCAGTAGCTTTGTGCGGGTATGGTGTAGTGGGTAGTGGGAGTTGAAACATTTTGATTATGGTGGGGTCATAGTTGTAAATTACTTGCAATGCTTATTTACTGGAATCATCCTCTTCAAACTAAACACAGTGCATAAATATCAAATGAAGAAAAAGCACCTGGGCTAACAAGGTCAACTGGTGAAGGAGAAAAACCTAAGTAAGAGACAAATAAGGTAGGGTCTGCATAAGATACCCTTTTTTGTCTGTGGGTAGGCTTACCACATCTTCCCCCAAATATTGAATTTTTCAATTGAAGTTTCTATATTTACTAGCTATCTGCATTCTGTGCTTTAAAATCTTCTGCGGTGAAGCAGTTTCGCTGAAGTTACAGCTTTTAGTAGCCTGAAAATTTTGCCATCACGTTGCTTGTGCCACTAGCTTTTTACTTTTCTTTCTTTGCTGTGGCATTCAACTTTTAGGGAACATCTAAGTCATCAATGTGGTGTTCCAGCTCTCTTATATGATGCTAAGATAGTTTATCATCCAAGCTATCAGGCTCAATCAATTGAGTAACCTTGGCTATACCTGCTAATTGCTTTCTCTGTAACTAGCATAATCTTTGTTATATCAATTAATATTTAGCTTCTGCAACCAGTTTCAACTTAATGTCAAACATTGTATGTTCTTTAATTCTAGGATGCAAAATGTGGCACAACAACAGGTGTCTCAGCTCGTGATAGGGCAATAACTGTACTGGCTCTTGCCTCCAAAGATTCAATGCCTGAAGATTTCAATCGCCCAGGCCATATTTTCCCACTCAAGTACAGGGAGGGTGGTGTTCTAAAAAGAGCTGGACACACGGAAGCCTCAGTTGATCTTACAATGCTGGCTGGGTTGGAGCCTGTTGCTGTTTTATGCGAAATAGTGGATGATGATGGCTCTATGGCAAGATTACCAAGGCTTCGTCAATTTGCACAAGCAGAAAACTTAAAAATCATTTCAATTGCTGATCTAATCAGGTTTGTCTCCACAAAGTTGATAATTCTTTTACCTCTTCTATTAGTTGTCAATTTTTGCTCCACTTTACTAAAAATCAGTGAATAGCATTGATGGTGCCATGTTCTCTACATCTGAACTTTGTGAATCCATATTTCAGAACAATCATCCTCTCTCTCCAGAGGTTTAAATAAATACTTTTACTTGTTCTATTTGTTATCAAACTTTCCTCCACATATCTAAATATCAGTTACTAGCATTGATGGTGCATTTGCCTCAATATGTGAACTTTGTGAATTTATATATCTTCAGAACAACCAACGTCCTTCCAAAACTGTTGTAATTTGTTCCATATGGTAATTGATCTTGGGCATGACATAGTTCTTTAGAGCCCTGTCATTAAGAAAGCAGCAATTCTTCTGATGATATTTATATTTTTAATTGACAGATATAGGAGGAAAAGGGATAGATTGGTGGAGCTGGCTGCTGCTGCTCCAATACCCACAATGTGGGGGCCATTCAAAGCCTACTGTTATAGGTCATTGCTGGATGGGATCGAGCATATTGCAATGGTTAAAGTAAGTTATTTCATCAAAATTAGCAGTCACCTATGAATCTCTCTTTTTTGCATTTTGTGCAACACTAATATCAAATTGTCTGTTAGTGATTCAATGGTATTGTTCCTATAGCAGTAGTAATTTTATAGTATGCAATTTTCATCGTATCAACTGACTCAACTTTGTAGATCTCTTCAAGTTCTTACACAGTTGTCAACTAAAATTCAATTGTCACAGGAGGATTAGAAAAGCTTTTTATCCTTTGTGGGGGTGGGGAGGGAATAGGCAGGTAGTTGTCTTTTATACTGTCTGATATATTTGTTTTATATACGTTGTTGTTGACTTGGACTGTATTTCATGCAATGCTTCATCTTAACTCAACCAAGCTTCAGCCTCTAAGAAGTATGCAGCATGTCCACTGTATAGAGGGCATGGTTAATGAAATTATTTAGTGTTCCTGTTGATGAATATCTCCTTTCAATTTGAAATCAAATTTCTTGCTGATGGAATATCCAAAAAATAAAGAGCCTATTTTCAAATTGTAACTGCATGATATTAGAATATTATCTTTGGCTGTTCACACCAGTATCGTTTGTTCCCTTTAGAGGTGAAAGCTTGCAAGAAATTGATGTCACCTTTCTTGTCATCATATTGAAGTAAAACTATCTACTATTTGACAAACTATTGACAAACAATGTTTATTTTCTTCAATATTTTTCGCTCTTTTGGTGGAGGTGGAGAATATCCTAGTACCATGAGTAATAATGACATGCTGATATGCACAGGGTGAAATTGGGGATGGGAAAGATATTCTTGTGCGGGTACATTCCGAGTGCCTCACTGGTGACATTTTTGGATCAGCTAGATGTGATTGTGGGAAGCAGCTAGCGCTTGCAATGAAGCAAATTGAGGCAGCTGGCAAGGGTGTTCTGGTGTATCTTCGTGGACATGAAGGTAGAGGAATTGGCTTGGGTCACAAGCTCCGTGCTTACAACCTACAAGATGATGGGCGAGACACAGTTGAAGCCAATGAGGAGCTTGGTTTACCTGTTGATTCTCGAGAATATGGCATTGGCGCACAGGTACTATTTTTTTTTTTAATACTTCGATAATTTATTCTGATTTCCTCTGCTATGTCTAGTCCTAGCCTTGTTTATCTCTTTTCTCAACCACATAGTTAAACAAAATATAGGGCACACAAGCCTCTAAGATTCAAGAATTGTGATTTTTTTCATAGGTGATTTGACTGGAAAATTGCCCTTTCTCATTCTAATTCTAATTTAGTGGACGTTGTTAGTTTCTGAGTTATTCTCACCATATTATTTGGCTAGCTTTGATTCCCAGACATTATTTATTGGATGATCAGAACAAAATCTTCATACCATGAATTGAATGACCTGAGTTTCTTTTATTGGTAATCCAGAAGATTAAGGAATTTTGCTAGTCAAGGATATTTGAGATTTGTACTGCATTTGTGCGATTATAAAGCTTCTTTACTCAAATTTCTCTCATGTATAAGATGATCTAGTTGAAACTAAATTGTGCACTTATGAGAGTTCTGTTATTTTTAGCATTCCTTCCTCTATCTAATTGTCATGGCATTAATTCCTCATTTTAGGGAGCTGAAATGAGTGGTCTAATTTATTGCAGATACTAAGAGATCTGGGTGTTCGTACAATGAAACTGATGACAAATAATCCAGCAAAATATGTTGGGCTCAAAGGCTATGGTTTGGCAGTTGCAGGCAGGGTCCCCCTGTTGACACCAATAACCAGGGAGAACAAGAGATATCTGGAAACTAAGCGAGAAAAAATGGGGCATGTATATGGTTGGGATATTAATGGCCATGTAAATGGTCCTATCAGCAAAAACAACAATTCAACCAGTGGCAGCCCATCTGATGGTGCATCCAAGGCATGAGTGTTTCCTTCAGGTCTGTTCAAGGGAGCAGAGCGAAATAAACCGCAAGATCCAAAATCTTTTTCTCATGAAAGACCATTCTTTGCTGCCCTCGCATTATTTACCTGTATTCCGTTGTTTTAGAATGTAAATAATTCTCGAATGATTTTTTTCCTTGTGGTGAAGTAAGAGGATGCAGTTTTATTTCATATTATTGTAATAAACACAGAATCAAGTTCCATTTGAGGCTCTATCTACCTTGAACTGTTCAACGAGAAATTATATAAAATAAAAGTTTCACGAAGAACAAATGGCCTCATTTGCAATGGATTGCTCAAGCATAGACTTCAACCTGAATCAGTTTTAGTATGATTGCTCAGGAACTACAGGTCTATTCATTCAAAAACTTAAAGGGCATCGACCCCACATGCCTAGAAAAGGTAAAACTCAATTCTGATATATGCAATTACTTAGCATTTCATGGTGAGAACAGGGAATGCTGTTTTTAGTTTGAATCGCAGCCCTCATATCTTATAAGAAGAGAAAAGGCTTGGTCTGCTCTCGCTAAAGAAGGATGTGGTGTGGGCTCTGATTGGATGCAAAAGGAAAGGAAAGGAATTAAAGGTAAATGCAATGGCTTCTTTTGAAGAGAAGAAAAGAAACATGGAAAAGAATCAGGCCACTACCGCTTGGCGCAAAGGTCAAGACACTAGCATACCATAGGCTGTTTCTTTGAGCACCAACCTTTTTCTTATAAGAAAATAAAACCTTTAATTTAGAAGATTTTGCTATTTGTTTTTGTATTTTAAAAAATAATATTTTTTTAAATTATTTTTTTAATGTATCTAAATCATTTTGATATGTTGAATTAAATAATTAATTTTAAAAAATAAAATAAAAATATTATTTTGATATATTTTTTTAAAAAAATATTTTGAAAAGTAATCTATACAATACTAAATTTTAAAAAATCAAATAAAATTATTATTTTGATGCATCGTTACTGCAATCAAGTGGTCATCCAATGTTTTTAAACTTGTTTCGGTTCAAGATTTGAGTTTTGGGTTTTGATTAAGTCATCGGGTTACTTGAGTCAATTCTGATTTTTTTTAAAAAATCAAAACAATGTTGTTTTAGTAAAAAAATAAAAATCAATAGGTTGTAATTGAGTTTTTAACCAACTCTTGCCGGGTCGCCGAGTCAACCTGCCGGGTCAGTCGGGTTACCCTGGGTTTTGAATTTCTCTATTTTTTCTTAAACCCGGCTCGATTCCAGCCTTGGGTCAGCTGGTCCCGGGTTGACCTACCGGGTTGGGCCGGGTTTCAAAACTATGGGTCATCCACCTAGAAACCCAAGTCCAACCGACACTTGCAAAGGACTTTTCACATGCCAGTAGTCATAGTTTTGAAACC
>Ga0325400_1004126_pt1 | contig 13387 bp, 6 predicted proteins | sample PopdelMetagenome_2_FD_205662 | JGI IMG/M metagenome (GOLD analysis project Ga0325400, IMG submission 205662) | Populus deltoides microbial communities from Bellville, Georgia, United States - Xylem-PdKOR-R1 | ecosystem: Host-associated > Plants > Phyllosphere > Stem > Wood/Secondary xylem... | reverse complement strand
TTTTTTTATTTTTTGTTAACTTGTCAAACTTGTGACCCGAGTCGTAAGATGAGTATAACCTCATAGAAAACAAATCAAAATAAATCACAAAACTTAATTCCTAATCAATTTAATGTTAAAAGATAAAATTGAAAAAATAAGTTAATTAGAAAAAAAAACTCGAGTCAACAAAGTTAAATTGTTAAACTCGTGGTCCAAGTCATGAGACTGTGATGGTCTTATAAAAAGTAAATTAAAAAGAAATTATAAAACACAATCCTCGATATACCTAATGTTAAAGGATGCAATTGAAATTAAAAAAAAAACATAGATTGAAAAAAAAAAGAGAAAAAAGAAAAATATTATTTCAACTAATAGTATTTTATGAAGTGGGGTACAATAAAATACATTCCTCTTTTAGTTTTGAGACTGAGATAACCTCATAAAAAAATAAATTAAAAAACAATTATAAGCACAATATTCAATAAACCTAATGTTGAAGGGTGAAATTAAAATTAAAAGATAAGAATAAATTGAAAAAAAAAACAAAGAGAGAAAAAAAAAAAATATTATTTCAATGAATAGTATTTTTGAGGAGGGGTTCAATAAAATCCTCTTATTTTTTAGTTTTGAGACTGAGATTGTCTCATAAAAAATAAATTAAAAAAAATCATGAAACACAATCTCCAATAAACTTAACATTGAAAGATGAAATTGAAAAAAAAATATAAATGTAAAAAAAAGAGAAAAAAAAACATTATTATAGTGAATTGTGTTTTGTGAGGAGGGGTACAGAAAAATCCTTTCCTATTTTAGTTTTTTTTATTAATTAGGCATTTCACTAGCCAAACTAAAACAAGTCATATATAAAAGATGAAATTTTAATGAAATTAAAGTTGATATTACTTGAAGGATGTAAGTTGAGAAATGTCCAATTTGTTATATTGTTATACCTATTTGTTGTGATGTCAGTTTGAAGTCTATGGTTGGTTTGATAATCGAATATGAATTGAGATACTTAGAGTTTTACTTGAACAATAGACCTAACATAAAAATACTTTTCTAGTATCGAGTATATTTAGATCCCAAGTTATACCTAAATGGCTACACAAACATTATAGTTTGTAGGTCTATTTAGGATAGTTAGTGATACAATGAACTTAACATTGATACCTGAAATTATAGAAATTGAATATCCAATTATGTTTAACCATATATATGCTAATAATGAATTTGAATCAAATGATGAGGAAGATAAGGGTAATGTTTAGTTGATCCATATAAAGAAAATGAGTTTGGTGAGTTATTAAGCCAACTATAATTCATAAGATCTCTCATTCTTGAATTTAAGAATACTAATAGGGCTGATAAAATAGTATGCAATGGCTAAGCTACAAGTCATATGAATTCAAGTGTAAGTATTGAGTTAGAGGTTAAATAAAACTTCTAAACCAAGTATAAATTAATTAATGCAAGAACATAGTGGCACGTAACGAATTCATTACAATATAAGGTGCAACATTCAACCACAACCTATATGCAATTATAATATTCAAATGCACTAGAATGTTAATGGTACTTACATGAGGATTTCATAAGAATTATGATTTGTTTAAGTTTTCAAAGTTGATAGGTCCATGTGCATACATTAATTCATCAATTAAGGAAGATCATTGTTAGCTTGATTCATAATTTATTGATAATATAGTTTGTTAATTATAAGTGATGACATAATTATGAATATTGTGACTATTCAAGTAATGAATAAGTAAACAATATAGGTTTAATATCTCATATTGTAATGCATAAGTAGCTAAATAAAAGGTACTCGAGTGATTATTGGGTTCACACAAGAGCTTTTTTAAACATTGCCTAGATTGTTATCAACACTCTAATAATAAAATCCCAGTACAATTATCCATTAGAATCATAATGAGTATATGATGACATAAAAACATTTTAAAGGGTTTTATGGTCATTTAGAATTGCAATTGAGGGATTGAGGAATTGAGGAATTGTCATCCACTGATAAATCTCACTCACGTATACGAGAAGTTTATTATATAAATATTAGTGTTGAACATAATGTATTATATATATATATATACATAGAGAGAGAGAGAGAGAGAGAGAGAGAGAGAGATGCCATGAACTAGTTGGATTTCATCATTATTGTTCATGCCATTTTATAAATAACTTTAGCACCAGGTTCAAATATTCAACGTTGAAAAAAAAACCTTTGAATTTGATGTGTTGTGTCCATCAAAGAAGAAATTTGATAACTAGTATAAGAAGGATAAATGAATAAAATAATGGAAAGAAATTGAACTAAAGAAGAGTAGGAACTTTCGTTTGATGATGCTTATTGTTATAGGAAATATCTATAAATTTATTAGAAGTTTTTAATAATATCTTGAAGGGAGGACGTTTATTGCACTTTATTTTTTTAATTTAGTTGACTTTTTATAGATTAAATAAATATTTTGTTCATTGAAGATTTAAGACTCAAGGTTTCATATCTCATAGTATATTATAGCCTCTACAAGTACTTTATGAAATTGCAACAGCTTTAAATATATTAAGAACACATATGACAACTCAATTTAACTATGAAATAAGATATTTTCAAGTTATTACTCTCCCTCAACCTAGTGGTTGAAGAGAGATAAGAGATTCAATGAATAATTAACATACAAAAAGGTTGTTTAATATATAGTAAATGGAAAATTCATTGATCATGTTTTCACCTCTTTACTTGTTGTACCGCATATCGATTTGAATTTGTATAATTGTTGACCTTTTTATAGTGTTGACATGTATCAAAATGCATATGATCTTCAATTTCATCAATTACCTAACTAACTACTGTGACATAAATATACCAGAAATAAGGTAGAAACAGATCCAATGAGATGAAGATATAGTGGGTGTCAAAAAATATATATTTATTTTTATATTGAGATGAATGTAAGAGGGGAACATACAAAAAATAAATGTAGCATGTGTGGTGAGAGAGAGCATAATAGAAAAATTAACCTGAGTGGACAACGTATGTAAGCATTATTATTATTATTATTATTATTATTATTATTATTATTATTATTATTATTATTATTATTATTATTTTGCATTGATGTTATTGGTTATTGTTTTATATTGAAATATTAACAACTTGTTATTTGACAAATATACCATACAGGTACGTGTTAAGACATGGTGCATACGAGAGGTGGCACTACAAGTTTTATCATATGCCCTCGTAATTGAGAAACTATGAAGAGATTAGTTTTGTTCTAGGTTGTATTGGTAGTTGATATATATTTATAGGACCAACATCGATCCATAGATATAAGAGTTAGATATGTAAGTTTATTTGTGACTGCTGTATTCAACCATACTTATAATCATCCTAATATATGTGTAATTTCATTATATTTCAAGGCATCTCTCTTGTATAAATTGATGTTTTTGCATCCTTGTATTCTTTCATTCATTGTTCATGTCAATGTTTATAGGACCAATTACCTTTAACACATCAAGCTTAATCATGGATTGCTTAGTGCGTTGCTAAAATGATAAATGAGTGAGACCCACGTATTTCATCTAAGTATAGATAAAATGATACATACACTTTATGATGTTGCCTTATTACTTGGGTTGTTGTTAAATAGTGCTTCTATAACCAACAGAGAATTGTATAAGAGTGGCATGATATGTAAGCATTTATCATGACAAATACATCATAATATTGTTGTTAAAGGAGATTACATCAAGATAAGTGGCTAGAAAAGACTTTTATGAGCTCACCTCTAAATAATCTGATATATAAAGTGTTGTGTGAGTATGCTAGAGCTTATCTTATGCACATATTTAATAGCGCGTTATTCACAAGTATAATTAAAAATGCAGTGCTAGTCATGTTTTTACCATTCATGAAGGATTTTTAGCAAATTTTAGTCTATAACTAGGAGTAGATAGTGCTTGCCTACCTATACTGCCAACTATGTCATGGATATATGACTAACTTTAAACAAGTATGCAGTTATTTGCTACTTCTATAGATATAATTATTTTAAATATTTTGATTTATTTTGGTAATAATACTTGAAGTGGTTATGTGATGGTGGTACTGAATAACATAAGTAGAGATGACAATTTCATACGAGTATCTAATATCACTTGGTATACCTAGATTGAGATTTTACTTGGTTTGTCCAAAATCAAAGTAAATAGATTCAAAGTAGATTTAAAAAACCTTCACCCAATTTTACTTGGATCGAATATTAGAGCGGGCACAAGGTTCACTTAACCCAATATTTTTACCTTTTATTTTTTTTTATTAATATATATAATTTATATTATAATTCCTATCAAAATCAATTTAAGTTTATAGCTATAAGTTTAATTTATATCATATTCATAGATAAATGTTATTAATTAAGAATATGTGAAGTTAGAATGCTAGTGTCCCATAATGTTAGGTCATATAACAAATAATAAGGATTAATTTGACCACCAAAGCAAATATAAGGGACTAACTTTGGCCTCCTCTTATATATATGGGGTGTTTTCCCACAAGTTTTTCCCCCCTCTAAATTCGGGTTTTGAATGATGTGGCATGTCTAAGATCATATTTTCCTAGCTTTTTCTTCTTCTTGGCTCAGGTGAGAGAGGCTTGCTCCTGAAAAATACAATCCATGCCCTTTTTTTATATCAAAAGGATAAAAGAAAGAGGAGAGGAGGAAGTACCGAATCGCTAGATGAAAAAAAATGGAGGCTCATAAGAGAAGACAATGATGCAGGAGAGGGGCCGTCTCTCGCAATGAACAATGGGAAAGGTTGCAAAGTGTTTCATGTTATAGTTATCAGTTATACATCACAATCGAGCCTTAAATTTGCATTTTCTTCAAGGACTTCCCACCTTGCACTAGTTTTTGTTTCCATTGTTCTTTCACGCACCATATTTTTTTCCAGTTCTTTTGTTCATTTGCCAACAAACACCTGCTTTTTTCCAGTTCTTACGGGTCAATTCATTTGTTATCTTAAGATTCTTCAAAAAATGATTCAATCTGTCCAGATCCAGCTCTACTCTGCTGGGACCTTACGTATATTTTCACGCATTTATCAGCTGCTAACAAATTGTTTGGACACTGACATTTCATTGTTCTAGGCTGCCCTTGAATATCTTGATGCATTTTCTTATTATTTTGATAATGCATGGCTCCTGTCACTCATTCTTTGTGTAAACAAATCTGCCAAGACCAGATACTTGTAGGAGCATTCTTTTGTATCAGTTCAACATGTTTTCATTTTTGGATCCAATCGTTTTCCCACTCTCATGCATTACTCTCATTCAATTTATACAATTGCTCTTCAATTGGCCCACCATTTACAGCTTTTTCTAATGCGTTTCATATTTCTATTTTGTCCTCGACCCTTCTTTGCAAAAATTTGGTGTGATCAATTCAATTAAGGAAAGGAAAAGGTGTTGTCATGTGGTTCCCTTTGCTATTATGCTTACAACTGTTACTTCTTTTCTTTAGCTTTCTTAGCAACTGAACAAACTGTTCTTTCAAATACCCTCTGCGTTAGAGCTGACTGAATTATGCTTGGTGATCTTACGTTGCGCTAAATTTTTTAAAAACTACTAGATTTGGCCAATTTCCTCGACCGCAGTACCTCTCCCAGCCCCCTTATCATTTACATGTGCAATTTCTATACTATTAGCTGTGCTTGCTTCTGTATTTTGCCACTACTACTACATATGAAAGTTTTGATGTATTTCTCTATGTTTCCCCCCTCTTTGTTAAATGTTAACTTTACTTGGCTTCCTGATTTGCACTTCCTGTAAATTGTGCGTATTTAGTTTTCCTTTTGCTATGGTTGTTTGCCATTTCTCCCCCCACTCACCCCCTAAATCGCTCACAAAATTATTGATGGCTTTCAAAGAGATATATGTGTACTCTTTTTTACATTTTCATTGTGTTAAATGAATAGCTTAGACTAATTAACTCTATTTATAGTTCAGCTACAACTTTCTCTCTGTTTGCAGCATGCTTTAGGATTCAACTTCCATCCATTACACCTTTGCGCTTATAGACTTTTCCTTCCCCATTATCACGCATGCTAACAGCTTCGTTTTTATGTAGGGTGACTTGCTGTGAAACCGTTGTTGGATGATTTCTTCATGACTCGATCCAGCTTGCTATGTTTTTTGCCCTCGCTTGCAAATGGTTGCTTATCTTCTCCGTAGACATTCCAGCTTCACTTATCGTGCGCAAAGTCATCCCATAAACTCAGCTCATGTGTTACTGTAGTCGATGTTGATTCTCACATCAAGCTTCTGAACATTTAAACAAAGCTTTCGAATGCACCTTTAATTTTGCTTGGCGCCAATGTCAATTCTTGGTTTTATTCCTTTTCAGCTATATTATTCCCATAACTATTCTTTCAGGCTATACAGGATTGCTCCACACTATGAAAGACTGCCCGCTGCAGCGCGCAGCTACATAGTTTAGGTTTTAATCCGAGTAGCTTGATAGTTTTCTTTATGGGGAAAGAACAAATTTACTCCCAAACTATTATACATATCCCAATTGAGTCCTCTACCATTCGATTGTCCCAATTAAATTAAATTAACCTCCATTGTTATTTAAAGTTTAAAAGTCCATTATTTTTTCACATGACAGATACATGCCTTGAATTTTAGACCGTTCTTGGCAACATTGATGCTTCTTGCCAAAATATTCATCAACATCGATCATTTTTTGCTGCTAAAAATTATCAACAATACATAACTTATTTGGAGTGTTAAAAACATTTGTTTTAGCTCAAAAATATTTTAGGAAGCCTCGTTTTTACACTAAAATCAGGCAAAAGATAAAAGGTGCGGGAATCATGTGCAAAATTAACATGCCCTTTAGCCTTAGGTAACGACAGGGTTAATTGAGCGTAATCTCAAAGATGGGGGCCTCAATTGATAGTTTGGAGGCAAATTTGTTCTTTCCACTTCTTTCTTTACTCCTATAATTTAGCCCTCTAAACCTGGATAAGAAAAGTACCTGGAGCATTTACACAGAGAGCGGAATAGAGATGAAGAGAGCTACAGACATTTTATTACAACACATCAAAACTCCACGATCAGTCAATCCAGAGCTTCATCTTTAAGAGAACACAACTTGCGGGTGTAAGGAGAGAAAAACCATAATGCTACACAATATCAACTCAAAATTGTGTTTTTGCCCTATTTTCATTCTTTTCTTTTCTTTTCTTTTCAGTAAACCGAAGCCATGAAGGAAAAAACACGCTCATTTTACTAGCACAACTCCTTGCAGCCAACACCCTGAGTACAGGAAACTGAATGTTGTAACAACCAACCACAGCGAAAACAAAAATGCACGCAGAAAACACAAATTTGGGAGGGCTTTGCCTGCCCGGAATCTCTCGGACGTGAAACCAGCATTTAAAACTGACATCATTGTTCAACCTGGTAGCTCTAACTAGGGGGACGATCCTAATAACATACCATCACAATCCACAGGAGTTTTAAATGATGTCAGTTTTGTCAGTTCTCATCATGTTGAACCAAATCCTCTTTGCTATTGTTACTGAATCTCTAATATTCCTTTTCAACTGGGCTGGTTTAGAGCTGTGCTGACAGCTATCCCACTGTGTGCTGCTTGCAACCTTTTGGTCCAAAATGCTGAGAACCGCGCCTCACAATCTTTCTGCACAAGTAGCAATAGTGCATTTGGCATGACCAGCAAAGAATGTGGTTGTTATTGCCAACCTGTAACCATGTCAAAAGAGAAGAAAATGACAAACCTATCAGGCAGCTGATGCTCAATGTTTTTTAGTATTTCAAAGCAAAGGGAAAAAAGAGAGTAGATTTGATCATAGGGTTCCAGAGGAATCAATCCATTAATTATCTCCTAAATGTTTATAAGCAAAGAAATGAAACCAAGCTCATTGAAGATTTAACAGATTTTACCAACACTAACACTGTGTGGTGTACAGAAGTCTTTGTTCGACATGGCTTGAAATTGATGTCAAACATGGCCCATAAGAATAGCATTTTATTTTGTCATTCTTGAAAAATATTACTTTTAATACCACAAATTACATTGATCAGCTTTCATTTGTGTCCCAAAGACTATACTTGCAATAAAGAAAAATGAAGACTGTCAGTTGCAAAGTTTTCATTTGTAAATGATCAGCCCATGCATGTCTTGAATGAGTGGGATTCAGTTATCCTTTCTAATTTCAGGTCTAAACTTTTTTTTTTTTAAATACTAATAATAAATATGCAATAGCAAAAAAAAAATAAAAAGGATGGAACTAGAATACTTTTGAAAGTTTAGGGCTTAATAATTATGGTTCGGTGTTGCACTTTGAATAGGACACATGGCCCACAAGACATGAAAGCACCTGGTATCAGGTCAGATAAAAAAAGAACCAGAGATCGAAACAGAATTTAGCACTTCAGAATATTTAAATGCATTCAACATCTGATTCTGATCTACAGAAAGACCAATCATCACTAACCTTCACATTTAATTGACCACAATTGGGACATGTATTAACATGATCCGGAAAAAGTTCAGCATGAACCTCAGCCACAACTCGGCGGGGATTCATCCTCTCCTCCCATTGTTGAATCTCTTCTTGTGGGAAGAGTTCACACTGTCCATCCCTTCAATAATTGCAAAAGTTATTGTATAAATCTGACAAATGCAAGATCATGACAAACACACCAAATATAGTATTTAACTTTTTCAACGAATCACTCACTTAAAATGGTCATATCCATCAATCCCTTTGTTACAACGATAGCAGAAGAACTGCCCACAGTTTTTGCACACCATCTTGTTACAACCTTCAGTTCTTGAGATTGCCATCTTACAAGATGGGCATTGCTTAGCATCACGAAGTATTTCCTTGACACTAAGAAGTTCATTTATCATCTCGCGCTCTTTATGCTTTTGTCCATCTTTGAGGTGAGATGAGTTTTGACGTTCCTGTAGGGAAAAATTAAAGGTCATTAAAGACATATTTCATGATAAGTAATGATTGGTATATCGAAAAAATTTTAACGAATGCAACACGAATATACACATAAAATAAATGAACAAAAGGTTCCATTAAATTGCTATCAATGCTGTTGTTTGTATTTGTGTTGAATTCTTAACAATTATTTGTTATAACATCATTATTCTTTCACAACTGGCAAGGAAAACATCCTACCACGTATGACTTATTTTTCCAAAGCACCACAAAAGATCAAGAGAAAATGAAATCCAAGTTATGAAAATCTGAAACGCAGGCTAACATGAAAGTTATAGAAGCATTTTTTGGTAGAGAATTCGTTCTGATACCATGAGCAACATCATAGTAGTTATAATAAAAACAGAAGAAGGTGTGCATAACCAAGCAAGATTTCTGGATTATCATTTCATTATTTAATTTTATTTGATCAATCAGAATTTTAGTTCTTTCCTATTAAAATAGATATTGGGATCTTATTCAATTTCCCATATGATTTGAAATTTGGTTTCCCTATTTAGGGATTCCAATTCTCAACATTCTAGGGTTTTTGCTAGAGTTCTCAGTGTAATATAAGGGAACTTGATCCCATTCCTAATTATTCTAAGGATTATATTTCCAATGATCAACAGACTAACGAGTACTGAGAAACTTTCCTTCTATCTCCGCTTTTCTTATTGGTTTCCTCCCCATTCTATAAAATGATTAAGAACTGAAATTACATATGGAGAAAAGATATTGTCAATCACTAATATCTCAGGAGCTTTAAGTATGGGTTTTCTCAGCAAGACAAGAGAACACCCTTGTTTTGAGTTTGTTTTCATTTCTTCTGGTAGGATGCCCTATTAAAATATTTGCGCTTGTTTATCCTTCTTGTTAACAGAGGTGACTCTGAAACTAAATACCAGAGATGAGAACACAAACTTTACCTCCAAGACTTGAAGCTTCATTTCTGGTGTCATACAAAGTTCGCCTAAATGGCGTCTCTCCCTGCAAAGTGTGCAAAAGCTATATAAGCACTTCGAGCATTGTGCATGCTGTTCTTCATCTTCTATGCAGGGTGTTTCACATCTTGGGCAATAGGAAACATCAGACATGGAATCCAGTGTTTTCTGCAACATCAAGGACTCCCATCGTTCGTATTCTTCATCACCGAGTAACAGTTTCAATAAACCAGGCGGGACCATAACCCCACACTTTGCATCTGGACATTGAAGCTTGTTCACAGTACCTTCTGCAACATGAATGTCAGAATACCTCTTCATGCATTTTGGGCAGAAGAAATGCTGGCATGGTAGCCTGATGAAATCGCTGCCTGGTAAGATAAATAAAAAAGAAGGTTAATTTCCATAGAAGAACATACAAAAACAGATAAGAGGTTCTTTCTAATAGTATTCAGAAATAGTACATTGAAAAAGGTAAGAAAAGGAAATCAGTTCAGAGTAAAAGTTGATATTTATCAACAACCAACTCAGCAGCGAACCGAAAAAGGGAGTGTGAAGTTAAAGGACAAGACTACTAACAACCATGACCTTGTCTTCATACAGCAAACAAACGCCACAGAAAGTTGTAAGTGGAAGGTCTCCCAATGTCTGACATTATTGTACATGAAATACTATGCATTATCAAATTTCAAATGACAGCCATAAGCACACGCTTGAAGCTTAACTAGAGCAACATCATCTAGAAAGATTACAGCAAACAACTGGACCCAAAGGGACAACTATGCATTATGATAACCTATAAGCAAAGTCAAAAGTCTTCTTAAAAAAAAATGGACTGATGGAGTTCAAATATATATTTCAATCCCCAAAAACCTAAAACAGTCATAAACAGAGCATAGGTCAGCCATATTAGTACACCAAACGATTTGCTGTTTATATAATTAAGACCAGATTAAAGTAAATTCAGGAAAAGATTGAAAATTGCCTGCATACTCATCACAACAGATACAACATTCATGCAAGTTTTTGCAGAAGTTCTCATGGCATTGCTCAGCATTGTAACTTCTCAGTGAAGGAACATCAACCTCCAGGGATACACTTCCCGAAATCGCACGCCTGTCTTTTTTATGTTTAGTGACAGAAGGTCCAAGAATGATATCTTTATCAATCCCAAGAAAAGAAAGGGAATAATTCTGTAGCCAATCAGCCCATTGATATATAACCTCCAGCCCTGGTTGTTCCGTCCATATCGAGTCCAGCTTTGAGCAGAGAGGGGTAATACTAGTAGAATCCAACCACTGAACCGAGATGGTAAAATAAGGAGGTAGGTGGCTTGGGTATGATTTAGGTAATAGGCAGGTCAACACTATTGGTGGAAGATATTGGACTTCGAATGAGTAAGAAAACTCATCAGAACTACCACTTTTCCCATTACAATCACCAAGTGAATATAGCTTTGCAGTTACAGTAAATTCAGCAGGAACTTCAATGTGAATATGAATCTGCAGAATAACAAACAGGTGTTGGATGATTAATGTACAACATGACAAGAAGCTTTCAAATTGTAAGGTACTGAAGTAACCTGAAAAGATCTTAGACCTCTCTGTCTCTCAAGAATGAAGGTATTGTCTCCATAAATCGACTCCATAGCAAGCAACTGAAAAAAATGGATAAGAGTGAAAGATGAGAAAGGGCTGAAAAAGGTGTGGTAAAGGTTTCTTACTTTCAGGCTTCAGTTAACCATGGGAAAAAATTACGGGCAACTTTAAAGACCTCGATTTTCTTTACATTTCCAGACAAATTTTGATTTTTTATTTCTTTCGAGAAAGATATGTTTTCAAACTCGGTGGTTGGTTTGATGCTTTGCAGTTCAATGGTAACAAAGTTCTGTAATTGTAAGCCGTCCAATGGCAAAATGCTAATGGAGGTACGATAAAGTTGTTAAACAACAAGCTTCGAACTCTGTTGACATTCCTACGCAAATCCCAGTCTACCGGAAAAAACTGTGCATATCAAGTTTCACAAAACAAATTAAAACATTGGAAATATACAATTTTATGCCCTTCGAGTTTATGCCCATTTGTATATATCTTGCAAAATAAAGTTCAACAAAATCTTCATTAAACAAAAAAAAAAGTCAATAAACCCCAAAGTTTTTCAAATTACCTCATCCTCCTGTAGCTGATCATTGATCCTTAGCTGCTCCTCAGATAATTCTGGTTCCTCCACACCCAAAAAGAATTCGTCCAATCTAGTCACAACGCCATCAACCCCATTTCCATCCGGTTCACTCTCTTCTTTTTTCTCTTCAATCTCCTCTTTCTTTGTTTCATGAAGGTTTTTTTTCATATTTTCATTCACTTTCTCACCAAAACTAGAAGCACCCACTTCAGTACTTGAAGAGGGTGGGTCAGATTTGGGAGAATTCAAAGAACCTACTTGAGAATTTGAGGGTTTGTGCTCGGATTTCTTGATATACCGTTGTTGTGAGGAAGCTGATGATACAGATGTTGATTCAAGATTAGATTCTTCTTCTTGTTGTTGTTTTTGTTGATGTTGGGAATGATCGTGAAGTCGTTTAACAGTCCAGGACTCCCCGATACGATGCTTACCTCTTCTCATGGCCAATTTTTACAGGAAGAGGGACTGAAAATTTCAGGGATTGGGAGTGACAGAAGATTTTTTTTTGACCTTATTGATATTTTATAGGCTTATCGGTTGTGAGTAATAATTGTTTTTTAAAATATTTTTTATTTAAAAATATATTATTAGAAATATTAAAAAATAAATTTTAATAAAAAAACAAATTAAAAGTTATTTTCAAACAATCTAATGTATAGGTTTTCTTTTAATTTAAGTTATACATCAAATTATCGAAGAAAAAAAAAAGAATAATTTTTGGACAGACTAAAATGCATCCTCGGACATGGTTCAAGCGGTTCTTACATTACAATTGAGAATAGTCAATAAGTTATTAACTGTGAACATGTTCTTCCCGGTGACTTGTGAGGAGAATTACAGTGATAGTACAGTAAAAAAAAATAAAAAAATAATAATTAGTAAAGCCATATCAATCCCAAAACTCAACATCCATTCATTTGCATCCACCTTCAAATACGAAAAATAAAAAGAAAATTATAATGAATAGAAACTCACCGCAAGAAGAACAATTTCTCCTCCAGGACCAGAGATTCCTATCCCTCGACCATTTCCACAAGCGCTTTTAGGTAAAACAGAAATAATCAATAAATGGAGTTCAAAAAAGTTGGAAAAAACGAAAGCGGTGTGGAAGCAAAACCAGGTCAAACACGATGGCTCTTTTTTAAATAAATTCAGAAACATGAATTCTTTAGATTTTTTTTCTTGGATAAGAAAAGAGTTAGATCTAAAAGATTAATTGACTATTCAAAATATAAATTTTA
>Ga0325400_1004125_pt1 | contig 13389 bp, 10 predicted proteins | sample PopdelMetagenome_2_FD_205662 | JGI IMG/M metagenome (GOLD analysis project Ga0325400, IMG submission 205662) | Populus deltoides microbial communities from Bellville, Georgia, United States - Xylem-PdKOR-R1 | ecosystem: Host-associated > Plants > Phyllosphere > Stem > Wood/Secondary xylem... | reverse complement strand
TTGACCGAATAAAGAAAAATCTACTGCGCCGCTAAAACATACTTTTTGTCCGAAACCCACTGACAGATCACCGATATACGAGTAGAGAGTAAAAATATCGGACAAGTCACCCCCGCGCTTATCGCTTCAAGATCCATCAATTATATTGGATCCCCCCATTTTCCACTCACAACCCACAACAAATTGTCTCCCACGAAACTCGCAACAGCGACAAACCCCTTCAAAGTTCAAACGGCACGTCGTTTTAGCTTAAATTTGATAAAACTATAATTTTCTCAGTTAATATGTAGTTTCAAATAGATTACTAAAGTTTCAATTAAGTAAAATTACCCCTCAAACACCTCTAGTTTCTACTTATCATTATGCATAATCAAAAACAATTTATTAAAATACGCACACACATATATATATAGGATTTTCTTAAATTTGAATTTTGGATACTCCAATTGAAATATTTTGATACTTAAGGTACTGATTTGTTGTTTCATTAAAATGAAAACACAATTATTTCGTTTTCATTTTCAAGTTTCAACAACTAATATGGACTCAGCTCCGAAATCATGCAACCGCCGCCTCCTCCTCTAGCTCCCTCTCTCTCCCTCGATTTCCTCGACAAAAAATCCAGCTCTCTCAAAATCCTCGCTTCTCTAACAGACACAAAAAAATACTTACACCTATAAACATACGAATACATATAAATACAAAAAGAGATTTAAAATCCTTGCACCCAAATGGATCGGAGGAGGACTGAAAGTCCGGTGTATGCACGGCAGTGGAGCAGCGATTCTCGTGGTTCAAGCAGTACGGGATCGTCATCTCCGGCGCGGATGTCACCGGCACACCCGAACTCACGGCTAGGTTCAAGCATGTCAACGATCAAGCGCACACAAAACGTTGCCGCTAAGGCCGCAGCACAGCGGCTAGCTCAGGTGATGGCGTCATCGCAGACGGCGGATGACGACGACGACGACGATCTAGGGTTCCGATTCCCTGCTCCACCGATTACGGTTTCTGCTTCGTCGGGGTTTAGTAGTGTAAACCATAGAGGGAGTAATAATGGTGTTTCGGTTACAAGACCTAATAGATCTCCGTCTCCTGCGGTAATTTCGAGCGCTTAATGGCTTGCAAGATGCGTTTTCAAAATTTAAAAGAATAATTTGATTTGAATTTGAATTTCTTGATTGAAAGTGTTTATGAAAACTAGTGCTAGTTGTAGTTAGTTGCTATATTGATATACAGGTCTCTGCTTGCAGTGGCAATTTCGATATTTAATGGTTTTATATGGATAATTACGTGTCAGTTACGTTCATTTTTAATTTCAATTATCAGATTTCAATTCTGTTAAACTTGAGTTTGGAGATCATTTTTGGTTTTTTGAGGTTATATATGTATTCATACGCGCACGCATGTGTGTTAGGGTTTGAATGATTTAGTCTAATTGGAGATTGGTAACTTTAATTAGCTAGGTCGGAACTTTATGGAGAATGTGCCTTCAGCTCGGTCTACATCAGCTGGAAGGTCATCAATGTCAGTTCGTACAGTGACAGTAGTGCCACCTAGCAAACAGTCACTAAGAACTCCCATTTCTATACCTCCCATCGATCCTCCATCCAGTAGGAGTAGAGATAATAAGAGGTCAGTGAACTTATTGGCTCTTAACGTAATTTTTCGTTTTCTTTTTCTTGCTTTTTGGCACCTTTAAGCTATAGGCTTAGCTTTTAATATTTTGTGTGAAGACTATGGATCTGCTTAATGAAGAGCTTATGGGTGTGTAAGTTCATCCATTTATCAATTGGCAACTTGAGTGTAGACTTCTATTTGTTTGCACTGAATTAATGCTTTGCATCTGATTACTCGAATATCATCGCTGCCAATTACTGCAGGTTCACATCAGATATGGGACAACTTAAGACTGATGCAGGAGATCAGCGTGAAGCATCAGCACTTCGTGATGAAGTATGTCCTTCTGACCAATAGCTGATAATAGACATACAATGTCTTTTATTTTTTGAACAAAGCTATAGAATAGTTTGAACCAAGTTGTCTTGAAGCTAAAATGAGTTAAATTTTGCAGCTTGATATGCTACAAGAAGAAAATGAAGTTATACATGACAAGGTCTGCACCCCCCAAAAATTAAATTTTTGTTATGCCCTTGTCGTTTGATGTTTTAACATTTATACCTGAGTTTTCAATGCAGCTTCGGAGTGCTGAAGAAAAACGTGAGGAGGCAGAGGCTAGAGCTAGGGAGCTCGAGAAACAGGCAAGTTTTATCATTTTAGTCTTTTGCTTTTTTATTTGTAATCTCTTGTTCAGTATGTTGACTTTGATTTAAGTTGCAAAGCAGTCTTAGTCTATTATCAGTGTCAAGCATTTGTTCTTGCTTTTGTCTTTTTCTGGACCAGTTTACAAAATTGTTTATATGCTTGGTTGACTGGAGAAAAAGACAGTACCCTTTGATGGGGAAAAGGGAAAAAAGAAGAAAAAAAGAAATGGCTCTACAGTACAAGGCGATGTTTTGAAGCACACCTAGAGAAGAGCACTGAAAAAAGCCATATTGAGTGAAGGTCTCACTCTACCAGTTCAGTTTGATGAGTTCCTAGGGGACTGTGTCTACTATCTAATTGGTGTGTGTGCTAGGAAAGCAAGCAAGCTGAGCTGTGCTCTTTCTGTTCAGTAACTCACAAGATAATATACTACTATTTCATTGCTGGTACTCGTTACAATTAAGAAGTCTATAATATGTTTCAGGAAGTTTCTATGAAGCATGGATATTTAATTTCAGATGACATGTGGATAGGGCATATCTGTGGAACGAGGGCTGTGCAGCTTTCAGGAAACATATCTAACATTCAAAATCTCATATGTACCGCATGACTTTGATTATTTGACTGAATTTCCTTTTTCCTCATGTCCAAAACTTCTGTTAATCGCGTAAAACTTTTGTTAATCGCGTAACAATTGTGAACCAGTGTATACTGCTTTTTTTCTGAGCATGTAATTGAGTGCTTTAAGATCTGCATGGTTTTTATCTAGCAATATCCAGTTATATGCTTGTATACAATTCTTTATGTAGTCATTTATATGGCTATGTTTGTTGATCCAATTGCCTTCTCATGTCTGGCCACTCTAGGTTATTTGCCATAAATTCGTGTGAAGGTTATTCTTCATTTGTTCTCAATTTCAATATTCATGTGACACTGTTTAACATGCCTCAGCATATTTGTAATTCACCACTTGATTCACTTGGGTTGCTGCAAATTTGGTTGGGATTATAGCTTAAACCAGTTTGGTGGTTGAAAGCACCCTATATTTTCCTGCTTGGTTGTGTTTTTGCCAATGATTTGGAGATCATTCCCTTTCTGATTCTCTATTAATAGGTTGCTGCTCTTGGTGAAGGTGTATCCTTAGAAGCTAAACTGTTGAGCCGGTAAGCCGGGTTGGTTTTGTCTGTTCTGCGGTTTATTTAATTTTCTGTTTCTGATTTTTTTTCCCCTTTTAATCTTTAGGAAGGAAGCTGCATTGCGTCAAAGAGAGGTGAGTTTGGGCGCTACATGCCAGTGGAGCAGATATGATTTTGACAGTGGAGTAGTTTTACTTGATTTTTGATTTCCCTTGTTCTTCAGGGATGTAAACCTGTCGCTGGTCCATTGAGCCTTTTTTGAATACCTATTTTGATCTTTTTTTTTGGGATTGGGCTAACAGCATCAATTAAACCTACCGCTTTTCTTGAAGTGCTCTCCTGCTTTTCTTGTCTTTCTTTGAGGGCTGCTGAATCTTTTTCTTTCCACAGTTTCTGTTTTATTACTGAGAAATTTCTTGTTGCAGGCTGCTCTTAAAGCTGCCAAACAATCGACAGATGGGAGAGATGCAGAAATTGCAACCCTTCGTACTGAACTTGAGGTAGGGTATGATAATTCTGCTATTTGGTGTTTGTTGTCATCAGTTACCTTGAGTTGTAAAGCATAACCCTGTTTTTCAAACCAGAACTTGAAAGATGAGGCTGCAGCAGCTGCTGAACAGCTCCAAGAAGCTGAATCTGAAACGAAATCCCTTCGCACGATGACACAAAGAATGATTTTGACTCAGGAAGAGATGGTGTGTACATTAAATTGAGGTTGATGTTTATATTTAGCCTTATAGACGTTAACTGTTTGCTGCACATATCATTTAGGAGGAGGTTGTCTTGAAGAGATGTTGGCTTGCGCGTTACTGGGGTTTAGCTGTACAACATGGTAATCAACTTTATATAATCTTTTCCTGCTTAAGAGGCAAAATGGTTGCATGCTTTGAATTACATGTATTTGTTTGTAGGGGCATATCCAGATGGTGTTGCATTAAGCTAGTTAGTTTAACACTGGATAGCAATCATACAAGACCTTTCTTAAACCTTTCTTTGTTAGTGGATTGTGGTTGTCATCACTCTGTTGCCCACATCTTTGGTATGTACTAGGGGTGTGCATCTGTCGGGTTGGGTTTGGCCATATTTTGTATACAAGCTGACTTCTCAATTTTCTCCAACATTATAATCCATACAAAACCTGAATGGGTTGGATGAGACAGGTTGGATAACCTTTCAATAATCATAGGTAGGTCAGGTTTGGTCAGATGATGTAGATGGGTCAGATGCTTTAAACACTCCTAATATGTACATTATTGTTATTTTGGGTCTATTTGGTGTTCATCTGTGATCTTGTACCATGACAGACCTGTTAGTCACTTGATGGTTACGCTTTCTATCCCGGGCACTATCCATCTCTTCATTCTTCAGGCTTGGCTAAGAGCAAAAACATTAACATTATTGTTTCATACACATGCCCAAGCTTTGAACCGAGTCCTTTGGTTACTGCTGAACTGCCTTTCTTCTGTTTGTTCTATTCCTTCAGGGATTTGTGCAGATGTAGCAGTGTCTAAGCACGAGCATTGGTCTGCTCTAGCTCCTCTTCCATTTGAAGTTGTCATTTCTGCTGGACAAAAGGCTAAGGAGGAGTCAGATAGAGGTTAGTTTGCTTATTAGCTTATTTTCAGTTCTCTTTGTTTAATATTTTCATTACTTGCCATTCATTAGTCCTATAATCTATTATGTTGTATAAATGGAACAGGTGGTCGTGATTCAGATAGGAGTAAAATAGTTCGTGATTTGAGTGATCTTACTGGAGAAGGAAATATTGAGAGTATGCTTTCAGTTGAAATGGGATTGCGGGAATTAGCTTCTTTAAAGGTTTTTTTTACAAACAAACTATTCTTTAACCTCATTGTCAGTTAAGTTTTATTTTCTTTGATGTACTTGTTTGTCAATTGCATTTTGTAAAACTATATATTTTGTAGTTTACGATGTGTTTGTTTCTTCATTTGACATGAATTTCAAGAATTGTTTGTGGTGATTTTTTTTTACTGTCATGCACTTTTGAAATAGCGTTCACTTTCCAAATTTGCTCATTGAATAATTCTTGAACCTTATTGTCAGTTATTTTAGATTCATTTTCTTTTATGTGCATATTTTTTGCTTGCATTTTTCATCAGTTGACATGAATTTTAAGAATTGCTTGTCATGATATCTTTTACCTCTAGTGCTTTTGAAATAATGTGCAATTTATTGAATTAATTTTTTTTTATTCTGTTAATGTCCCACCTCACCCTGTATTAAGGTTGAGGATGCAGTTGTACTTGCTCTGGCTCAACACAGACGACCAAGTACGGTTCGACAAACCTTCTCAGGTATATTTTCCTCTGTCTTCTGCAGATTAGTTTGTGTACTAATCAATTGCGTTGGTTGAATTTCTCTGCTAATGGCATGTGTATGGCATTTCAATTTAGTGCATTTCCTTTGTGTGGTATGAATTTTTCTAGCATTTTTTTAGAGTCTTTGTGATGAGTGTTATGATAGTCATTTGATTTGGAATACAAAGATCCGGTATCCAATAAAAGTTACTCTGAGTTTGCTGAAAATTTTTATCCATCCTAGATCTAATTTTTGGACTCATGTTTGTTAATGTATGTTACCTTTTGAAGCAATTCTTATAAAAAAAAATGATATCCTGGCATTTATCTCTCCTCTTTTTTTTTCTTGGTTTCCAGATTCGAGACCACCAGGTGATCCCAAGTTTACTGAGGCCATTGGTAAGTGGTGTAACTCATCTGTCAAATAAGTTATGTTTCGTGAAATAAAATTTACAAGGCCCCCCCTTGTTTTCACTGCAGAATTAAGTGAAGCAGAGGCAGACGATGTTCTTTTCAAAGAGGTCAGCTGCTGTCTTATTTGTCCTTTTATTTGTCGTTGCTGTATTTCATTTTTACAATTTTAGTCATGCTACAGGTCTTTGTTACAATACGAAGCCATCATTTATTTTCTTCTGTCATCATGTGCATAGAGAGGAAAGATCTTCCTTCTCCCGTATACTGTACCTTTTCATGATCTCATCTTCTACATCTAGTTTAGTATTGCAACGCCATTGTAGGTCCGCATGCATGAGGTCTGTATTATACTTTTATTAGTTCGGATAAATTATTTCAGGCTAGAGTGGAATCCTAGACCTCAATCTATCAATGTATTTATGTCTTCCAACTGTTAAAGCATCCAAACTTGAAAGTTTAACCTAAGCCTAAAAGAATTCTAAATAAATATGATTTACTCTATAACCACCACTGACCGGTTTTATATGTTGGGATAACAACAACAATACCTACAAAACAATGTTATGCTCTCTGGTCATTTTCTTCCACAAGGCCATACCAAACTTTCCACAACCTATTTGGACACTCAATATTACCCTTTGGGATTAGGCCTTTCTAGACGTGTTTACCTACATTTTAACTTTCTATTTGCTCTTCCATGCATGGGGTGAGCTAATAAATTATGGTCTTGGGCACAATAACCATCAAAACCATTTATCTAAATTCTCTTAAGTCTGTCTTATTTCTCATGTTTTCATTTCATGGAATGCTGCCTTGTTTGTTTGTTCATTCTGAACTTTTTTAATATTATGTGCTCATAGCATTTGAAATGATCGAGTTTGCAAATATGCGGTTCATAATGAGCATGGCTAGCTTCTAGTTATCTGCTTATTGTGACATTTGGTTAGTACCAGAATTTATTTATATGTTGATTAAAGAATGCTTCAATTTTTATGTGCAGGCTTGGCTAACTTATTATTGGAGAAGAGCCTTAGTTCATGGTGTGGAAGAGGATATTGCAGAAGACCGGCTTCAGTTTTGGATTAGTCGTAGTGAGCAGGCACCAACTTCACATGATGCTGTGGATGGTAATTTAAATGCTCTTATAACAAAATATAGCAAAAATTCTAGTAAACAGGCACTAATTATGTGCCTCTTTCTTCTCCTTTATGCTTTATTTAGTTATTTATGGTCCAAGGTATCATTTGCAAAAACCTATTTAAAAAACAGTCCTTGTGGTCCATTGATGACATATCTAGATCCAAGAATGTTTTTCGTTTCTTTTTGCGTCAATCTCATTTACAATAGGACTATTGATGGAGATTAATTAAAATAAAAATGCTTTACATTATGCGCGCGGTTGCTTGAGTTGGTAACTTGTTGGTATTTCAGATCCAATATTGCTTGAGTTGATAACTTGTAGGTATTTCAGATCCAATATTGATTGGGCCAGCTTACCTATTGTTCAAATAGTCAGTCATAAAGTCCCTCCACCATCCTGAATGACTTGGAAATCCTTGTGTTAATGGTTGTTATGAAATTGTAAAATGATGTGAAATAATTTTTTTTGTTAAATTATGTTTTATATATATATATATATATATATCTTATGTTGGAAGACTTGGTAGTGCAATCTTATCTACATTTTGCCTCAATGATGTTTTCACATGGTGTCCTTGTGGCAGTTGAGCGAGGCGTAGTGGAGCTAAGGAAGTTGAGCATAGAGCAACAGCTATGGGAAGCATCTCGGAGAGAAATTGACCAGTCATCTTTTGCCCCAGTTGCTAACCATAAACGCACAGATTCAGAGCTCTCTTCATAACGGTTTGCAGTTTAAACAGCCACCTTCTTTCCTTCCATTTTCTCTTGTAAGTTGTTGGTGTCAATTTTAATACATGCAATTTTCATTTTTGTATATATTTTTCTTCTCCACATTCAATTATCGCTGCGAATCCCCTTCAAACTCTTACACAACAGAATTTGTGTGGATGAGTCAAGTGTGTGAAATTAGGGATTCCTTTACAACTTAAATTTTGTATTGATGCCATTCATATGAAAAAGGCAAAAACCGTTGTTTATATGTCACTTTGCGCATCAACATGGAAATATTAATTCAATAAACTGTTCAATATACGATAATTAAATTATTTTTTTCCCTGTTCATCTAATTCGTTTGAAAATTTTCAGAATGTATTATCTTCAAATTTCACGAGGCCTTTACCTGCAGGGTTTCCCCCTACAAAGGCATAGATCTTGCCTATGGGTCCCCGCTGATTTTTCCCCTCATGTTGAGCATAGAGCAGCAACTTTGCGAGTGTAGTAGAGAGTAGGCTTGTATTTTACCGGGCATGTTCTTTCATTTTTTCTGCCAATTTTGTTCTGGCCCAAGATGAAACAAGGTGCTGGTCCTAAAAGACCAGCAAGTTTCCTGCCGATTAATATGATTAGGCATCAAAACTGTTTGGGGTGACCTTTTCAGTTTCTTTTCTTTTTCTTCTTTGTCAGCCCAAGGTCTATAACGGGCCTAATGGCTCCCACGTTGCCACAAGACCTTTCTATATATTGTCAAGGGGTGTTCATATATATATATATATAAGTTGGTTTATTTTCATGGGTCCACGTTTAAAGATGGATTTACAACATGAACGGGTGTTATGATATTTTTAAAGTTAGGTCTAATATTCATCTCTTGCATCACCTTTAAATTTTAAAATCTTTTTTTTTCTCTTCTAAATAAAAGAGGTTTTTTTTTTTTTTTTTTTTGTTAAAGGAATCTAATAAGAAATCTATTAACAAGAACTTTGGAGTTCAAATATTTATAAATAAAATAAAAACAAAAACTTAATTTATAAATTATCAAATATAAAGATAAAGAGAGTATATAATATATAGGTTGGATTGATTGGCTCTTAAAAATCTTAACTCCATATCTATTTTGTAGATTTTTTGATCCATTAAAATATGAGTCAGATAATGCATGAGGTCATGTTTTTTAAACACTCCTAAAATTGTCTTAACATAGGGGGCAAGTAGCGTTCATTTATTTAGACAAGGGCAGAATCGAAACTTACCTTACACTCCTATGAAGAAGACATCAATAAAATAAAATAAAGAAGAAGTTGATGAGCTTTTCCTCGCTGCGTAACAATAAATTAACACAGAAAGGAGCTCAGTGAAAAGAGGAAGCAAAGAAAGAAAGGGAAATGGTGAGCCTTTGCTGCTCAGTGAAAAGATGCAAAGAGAGAAAGGGGAAAGGTGAACCTTCGCTGCTTTCATTGCAAGAGTTTGAGGGTCAACGTAACCACTCTCCGCACTCACACTTTCCAACTCTGTTTTAGCCAACCTCTCATTGTTGGTGTAGAAAAAGATTCCAAGGTGCCCAATTGCCCTTCTTCTGGATCACACCTTTTTATTGTAGCTAAAATGGTGTCGATTACTGTGGTAGGATTTTCTCTTGAAATTGCGTCTTAAACAAACACATTTGGGGTGGGGATGATGAAGAAAAATTCCTATAAATCACCGATAGAAATGATGATGCTCTGGTTAAAATCTCATTAACTTGGGTCCATTTCTTTCAAACTGGACAGCAACATAGCAATGCCAGCCATCATACAAGGGATGGGATTTTGTCATGTTTCTGTTTGTTTGTCTCCAAAACGAGTTTCCTTCCCTTCTTATCTCCAGTAGTGCCCCGCGCTCTATAGCTTTTCCTAAGAGTGGTCCTAACTCCAGGTATCATAGTATTTGTGTTCGAGATTTCTCAATGCCAGCCAGTCTCATCTTCCCTAGGTTATCTTATTTGTGTAGTTGCGATTGGTACACAAGTAAAGCACTGGTCTTTTGCCCATTATTGTAGGCACTCCATGACTAGCATCGATTACCCTTCTCTATAGCCATGATATGCGACACATAACAGTACTGGTGTGGTGGTGAATTTTAGACCATAGGCTAAACTCATTTATTGATATAATTAAGAGAGTGAGGACCCATTAGAAGCTATAATGACATGTTTTGGAGCTATGATGATGAACATGTGGTGTGTTTGGATCAGTCGACCAACCTTTGTATCTAAGAAGAAAACTTTTTTTTTCCCCTAAAAAAACAAAAAGGATGGAGACCTCATTAATATAAAGTCCTAATCGTGTACAAGTACAAAAAGAACATGTGAAAATAGCAGTAGGAGAAAGCGAAGACTGGGGACTGGGGAGTGTATGCTTGTGCTAACTGAACTTTTTGGAAGAAACATCATGTTAAAGGACCAGTTCCCATCTTCACAAATCACTCTCATCATTGAGATCCATGAGTTTTTAGACAATGAGATTATATAATCTAAGAAAATGCAGGACTTTGAAACAACCAATGGTTCTGGTTTGATGAAGTGCTACCACCAAGATGCTTTTACTTACGGGGAATGTATCAATTTTTTGAAATACCAAATCAGTATCATGCATGTGAACATCTCCGAAGTCTTCTCAACACTAGAGAACTAGATTTAGTATTGTACTTGTAGCTCAAGAAAAGTAGATCGATCGAGCCATTTTCTGGAAAAACAAAAAACAAACTGTCAAGGCTGGTAAGTCCTGCCAATGCCTTGAAAATACTGCCATACTATTCTCTCTGGACTTTCTTGAGAAAGTGGTAAATATTGTTCAGTTCCACTTATTTTCTGAGAATTGAAAAGTAATCCAGGAAAGCCACTTTCTAAGGGAACATACCCTATCTTTTAACGATAGTTTAGAAGGATACAGGATACTTTTGTGGATGCCTACTTGCCTGGTCGGTATAGCACTGATGAAAAACGAAACCAAAACAAAGTTGACTGTAATTTGTGTGAGAGAGTTCAAGGGTCCAATATTTAAAGCAGAAGAGATTCCATACTCTCTTTTCCTTTTCAAAATGCCAACCATATGTACTGACTCAGCCCTAGTAAGCACTAGTACAACTCTCTCTAGTTATTTCAGTCTCTCTCACATCTCTTTCAACCACACCATTTTCAGGCCTGCAGGCAAAAAGCTAGAGACGTAATGATACTATAAAACAAGCCTAGTTATTTATTATTTAATACCCCACCCTCGACTCTATGTCCTACACTGGACAGCATTTTAAACAGGCCATTCTCTTGGAACACTTCGTCTCCAAGTCATTTTCACTTTCTGAAATTATGCACTCTCAAACATGGAAATCCATGGCAATGGCTGCACTAGTGGTTCGGCTGAGCATTTCCATGGGTGTAGATTCTTCTTTACCTCATCCTGATAAGATTGCCAGGCTTCCCGGACAACCCCATGTGGGGTTCCAACAATTTTCAGGTTATGTCACTGTGGATAATAACGAGCACAGAGCTCTTTTTTATTACTTTGTTGAAGCAGAAATAGATCCGGAATCCAAGCCCTTGGTTCTCTGGTTGAACGGAGGTTTGTTGCTACTCACTTTGCTTCACATTCAAGGCTAGACAAATGAATCAAATGACTAATGTGCAATGTTTAGAAAGAAAATTGAGTTACATTCTTTGATTTGAAAATGGGAGTTGTAAATTGATGTACCATATCTGTATTTTGTAGGGCCTGGCTGTTCTTCTCTGGGATTAGGGGCATTCTCTGAGAATGGGCCTTTTAGGCCAGAGGGAAGAGTTCTGATTAGAAATGAGCATAGCTGGAATAGAGGTTTACTAACATAGTCTCCTCTTTGTTTCTCACTTGAAAATTCAAACGTGATCATAGAGTTGAAGAACATTTTCATGTCCAAAATGTATTGCAGAAGCAAATATGTTATATTTGGAGACACCAGTAGGCGTGGGGTTTTCTTATGCTACAAATAGCTCCTCTTTTGTAGCAGTAGATGATGAGGCAACAGGTACAGTCCTTCAACTTTAACTTCAAAATTTCTCTCATTCCTTTTGTTGAGGGGCACGAATGAACTCACTGTCACGGAAGCTTTATCGCCATACTCTAGCCTAGAGTATCAATCTCTAAGATAGAAGTATAGGCCGCATCTTAACAAAAAAAAAAAAAAAACAATTTTCCTCCTTTTTATTTTCAGTTTTTTTTCTCTTTTCCAAATTTTTCTTTTTAATAAAAAACCAGAAAATATATCTATTATCATAACATTTTTCCAAATAAAAAAACTAAAAAAATGTGTTAGTATTAAACCATTTTTCATTTAGATAAAATGAAAATCATGTTGAAATCAAACCTATTTTCTATGATATTCTTTACATTTTGACTTGCATAAATATTTTTTTCCTCATCTTAAGGATATGGCACATTTCAATTGAATTAATTAAAATAAAATATTTTCACTATTTTCATATCTATTAATAATAAAGTTTGACACCCATTAATAATATTAATTAAGATATAATTAATAATTTTTTTAATAATAAAGTTTGACACCCATTAATAATATTAATTAAGATATAATTAATAATTTTTTTAACAATTATTATAATCCTTTCATAGTTGATTTCTATAACCAAACTCATTTGTTGTTCTTGTTGAGACATATTTATTTGAATATTTTCTTGCACTGAATTAGTATTATAAACAATGAGAAATTCCAATTTTTTTATCATATTTTATAAATAATCGATCAACTCTATGTTATATCAAAATAAAATTATGTAAAATTGTAACAAGCAATTGAAATTAATTTTTATTTCCGTAGTGGAAAACTTAGAATAACATTTAAGATATTAAACCTAGCATTCAATGCACCAAATTAAACACATTTTAATTATCATATTAATGATGAATGTCCGTAGGTAAAAGATCCATACTTGCTTCTTATTCTTCCACTCCGAGTACAAAATTCATTAAGATGATACCGTACATATAAATTAACCAAACTTAGGACAATATGCACAAAAAATTCCTTTTAGGACATCCATGTTTAATGGAAAGTAATATATACTTGGAAGTATTGGTTGAAAATCCAACTAGATGTAATAAGAGTTTTTGTATGAAGCAACATGTTTCAAGATCATTTATGTGCTACGTTCTGAAATTTTAAGAAATGAATTAATACATTTTTTATTTTCACTTAAAAGGAAAAACTGGAAAAAAAATAAAAATAAAATAAAAATTATTTTTTATCGTTACTGGATAGGTTTTTTTACTTTAGGTTGTTGAGATGCATTATTAATTTCCTTCAAGTATCATTATTAGCTTTATAAAGCACGTTGTAGACTGTTGTGCTATCTATAATTATTAGACCCGGAC
>Ga0325400_1004124_pt1 | contig 13389 bp, 9 predicted proteins | sample PopdelMetagenome_2_FD_205662 | JGI IMG/M metagenome (GOLD analysis project Ga0325400, IMG submission 205662) | Populus deltoides microbial communities from Bellville, Georgia, United States - Xylem-PdKOR-R1 | ecosystem: Host-associated > Plants > Phyllosphere > Stem > Wood/Secondary xylem... | reverse complement strand
TGTCGCGGGTTGCGAGCGGTCCCGACACTCGCAACCCGCGACACCCCTCCGTCGCCTTCGGCGCCACCTCCCCTTGCCGGGAGGATCAATGGCTCGCCGCGCTCACCCCCAGCCCGACCTCCGACCGCACCCGCTGCTCCGGGTACCCCGCCCGGTCCACCGCCGCCCGCGGGCTCCGGTCGAGCACCGAGAACAGCCAGATCGCCCCGAACCCCAGCGGCACCGAGAACAGCGCCGGCGAGCTGTACGGGAACACCGCGCGGTCGAACCCGAACACCGCCACCCAGATCACCGGCGACAGCAGCGTCAGCCCGAACGCGCTCGCCAGCCCCACCGCGCCGCCCCACGCCGCGCCCTTCGTCGTGCAATCCTTCCACAACAGCGACATCACCAGCACCGGGAAGTTCCCCGACGCCGCCAGCGCGAACGCGAGGGAGACCATGAACGCCACGTTCTGCTTCTGGAACACGATCCCCAGCACGATCGCCGCGATCCCCAGCAGCACCGTCGTCACGCGCGAAACCTTGAGCTCCTTGCGCGGATCGGCCTCCCCCTTGCGGATCACGCTCGCATAGACGTCGTGCGAGATCGCCGACGCCGCCGACAGCGTCAGCCCGGCGACCACCGCCAGGATCGTCGCGAACGCCACTGCCGAGATGAACCCCAGGAACAGGTCGCCCCCGATCGCATGCGCCAGGTGCATGACGGCCATGTTGTTGCCCCCGCGCAGGGCCCCGCTCGCGTCGACATACGACGGATCGAATTGGATCAGCACGATCGCCCCGAACCCGAGCACGAACGTCAGCGCATAGAACCACCCGATCCACACCGTCGCCCACAGGATCGACTTCCTGGCCTCCCGCGCATCGGGAACCGTGAAGAAGCGCATCAGGATGTGCGGCAGCCCCGCCGTCCCCAGCATCAGCGCGAACCCGAACGACAACGCCGACACCGGGTCCTTGATGAACCCGCCCGGTCCCACGATCGCGCGCCCCTTGGTGGCCGCCTCGGCCGGCGACAGCCCGCTCGCTGCCGCGACCTGAGTCTTCACCGCCACCGCCCGCGCGAAGAGTTCCTCGAACGAGAAGCCGACATGGGCCATCACCCCGAGCATCAGCGCGGTCGCCCCGCACAGCAGCATCACCGCCTTGATGATCTGCACCCACGACGTCGCCCGCATCCCCCCGAACAGGACGTACACCATCATCAGCCCGCCCACGACCGTGATCGCAGTCAGGTAGGGGAGCCCGAACAGCAGCTGCACCAGCTGCCCCGCCCCCACCATCTGCGCGATCAGGTAGAACGCGACCACCAGCAGCGTGCTCGCCGCGGAAAAGGTCCTGACCGGCCCCTGCATGAACCGGTACGACGCCACGTCGGCAAAGGTGAACCGGCCCAGGTTGCGGAGCTTTTCCGCGATCAGGAACAGCACGATCGGCCACCCGACCAGGAACCCGATCGCGTAGATCAGCCCGTCATAGCCGTCGTTGAAGATCTGCGAGGTGATCCCCAGGAACGACGCCGCCGAGCAGTAATCGCCCGCCATCGCCAGCCCGTTCTGGAACCCGGTGATTCCGCCGCCGGTATAGAAGTCCGACACCGTCCGCGTCCGCCGCGCCGCGCGCCCCGTGATCCACAACGTTATCGCGACGAACCCGGCGAACATCGCGATCGCGGTCCAGTTGGTCGCCTGCCGCTCGACCGAGCCCCCGATCGCCGCCTGCGCGCCCGTCGCGCCGCCCAGCAGCACCAGCGCCGCGATGACGCGCTTCACGCTGCGTCCGCCAACAGCGCCGCGACCCGCGCATCGAACGCGCCGTTCGCCCGCCGCACATAAACCGCGCAGATCGCGACGGTGCCGACCAGCATGCCGATGCCGGCGACGATGCCGATGCTCGTCACCCCGTCCCCGATCGGCCGCGCCATCAACGGCTTGTCGAACGCGATCAACGCGATGAACCCGCTATACACCGCCACCGTGATCGCGGTCAGCACCCAGGAAAACCGCTGCCGGTCCCGCACCAGCGAGCGGTAGCGCGGATCGGCAGCGATGCGCGCAAGCGCGGGATCGGGTGATGTCATGCCCGCTTCATCCGACAGAAGCGGACGGCTGGCAATCCGGCCCGTGCGGAAGTCTCGGACGGTGCAGCCGCCAAACTCTCCCTCTCCCCTTGTGGGAGTGGGAAAGGTGAGGGCGAACCCAGCACCTAGGTTCCCCACCAAACCCCCGGCACCACCCGCGCCCGAAAGCGTTAACCACCCATGCCCGCTGTTCCGCACCCCCGCACCTCGGATGCGCCCGCCTGGGTCATGGTCGCGGCGATGGCGCTCGCCTGCCTCCTCGCCAGCGCCGGCCTCGGCTTCGGCATCGAGCCGGACCGCGCGCTGCTCCCCGCCGCCGGCCTGCTGGTCCTCGCCGTCGCGCTCGGCATGGGCCGCGCTACCCACCGCCCCCGGCTGACGGCGGGCGCGACCGCGTTCCTCCAGATGACGGTGTTCACGATCCTCGGCGTCGTCCTCGCCTATGCGCTGGCGGCGAGGGCAGGCACCTTGTGGGACCCGGCGCTCGCCGCCGCCGACCGCGGGCTCGGGTTCGACTGGCCCGCGATCCTGCGCGCGCTCGACGCGCATCCGGTCGCGGTCTGGATCGGCGGCCTCGCGTACCACAGCCTGATCGCCCAGATGATCGTCGCGATCGTCGTGCTTGCAGCCTGCCGCGAAACCGATCGCCTGCGGATCGCGGTCGCGGCGGCGATCGGCAGCGGCTTCGTCACGATCCTGATCTCCGCGCTGGTCCCCGCGAACGGCAACCTGTTCGATCCCGCCGCCTATCGCCACCTCTGGCCCTCGGTGGCCTGGACCGACCGGGCGCTGGTGGCGGGCTTGCGCGACGGATCGCACCGGTTGCTCGACCTGGGGCAGATGACCGGCATCGTCAGCTTTCCCAGCTTCCACGCGACGCTGCCCGTCATCCTCGCCTGGGCGCAGCGCGGCGTTCCGCGGATGCGGGTGGTCACTCCTGTCTGGGCGGCGGTGACGATCGTCGCGACCCCGGTGTTTGGCGGCCATTATGCCGTCGATGTCATCGCCGGGCTGCTGCTCGCGATCGCGGCGATCGCGCTCGCGCCCCGGCTGGTGATGCGTGCCCGCATCGGCTATTCTCCGCGCCAGCATGCTGCCCGGATCGCCCATGGCCTCGTCTGAATCGTCGGACACCCGCACCGGCATCGTGCTGGCGGCGGCGATCGGGGCCGCGTGGCTGCTGATCCATGTCGGCGGCATCTTCTTTTGGCGCTGGAGCCTCGGCACCGCCCCGCTCGCGGTTGCGATGATCCTGGCGCAGGCGTGGCTCAGCACCGGGCTGTTCATCATCGCGCACGATGCGATGCACGGCTCGCTCGCCCCGGGGCGGCCGCGCGTCAACACCGCGATCGGCACCTTGTGCCTCGCCGCCTATGCCGGGCTGTCCTACGCGGCGCTGCGCCCCAAGCACCACCAGCACCACGCCGCCCCCGGCACCGCGGACGACCCCGACTTCCACGCCCACGCGCCCAGCCGCGCGCTGCCCTGGTTCGTCGCCTTCTTCCGCAGCTACTACACCCACGGCCAGATCGTCCGCATCACGCTGGCGGCGATCGTCTACATCCTGCTCGGCGCGTCGCTGGTGAACATCGTCGCCTTCTGGGCGATTCCGGCGCTGCTCGCGCTCGCCCAGCTGTTCACCTTCGGCACCTATCTGCCCCACCGCCACGACCAGATCCCGTTCGCGGACGCCCACAACGCACGCAGCACGGTGCTGTCGCCGCTCGCCTCGCTGCTGACCTGCTTCCATTTCGGCGCGTACCACCACGAACATCACCTCAGCCCCGGCACCCCGTGGTGGAAGCTGCCGGGCGTCAGAACGCCCCGCTGATCGCCTCCGCGGCCCCCGCCGCACCTCCCGCGAGCGCCATCTCCGCACCCAGCGCGCCCGCCGCGAGCCGATACTCCGGCTCGCGCATTACCCGATCCAGCGCCCGCGCCAACGCCTGCGCCTCCAGCCCCAGTGGCGACAGCGTCACGCCCGCGCCGATCCGTGCCACCCGCGCTGCGGTGGCGGGCTGCTCGAACGCGATCGGCAGCGTCACGATCGGCACCCCCGCCGCCAGCGCATCGAGCACCGTGTTGAACCCGCCATGCCCGATCGCCGCCGCACACCGCCGCAGCACCGCGCCCTGAGGCCAGAACGCGCGCACCAGCGGATCGCCGGGCAGCGTCGCCGCCTCGCGGTCGGACAAGCCCCCGCCATGCCCGATCACCGCCCGCGCGCCGATGCTGGCGCACGCCCGCGCCATGGTCGCGAACAGCGCCTGCCGCGATCCCTGCAACGTTCCCAAGGAACAGAACACCAGCGGCCGCCCGTCATCGGGCAGGTCCGCTTCGGGCTCCGCCCGCCGCCATGGCGAGCCGTACCGGAAGCGCGGCGGCAGGCTCCGCCGCGGATAGTCCAGCCCCCGCGGGCATTGCGCGACGTGCAGCGCCGCCCCGCCCTCCAACGCCTTGCCCTCCACCCCCCAGGCCCGCCGCCGCGCCTCCACCACCCACGCGATCGGCCGCATCAGCCGCGCCGCCACGAGATAGCCCGCCCCGTTGCGGAACCGCCCCCAGCCGTCGTCGCGATAGCGCCAGCCCAGGAACGGCGGCGGCACCGCCGGATCGGGGAGCAGCGGCAATCCCGTCACCGCCACCGCATGGGGCAGCCCCAGCCGCGCTGCGACCAGCGGCCCCGCCGGCTCGACCGCATCGGCGATCACCGCCTCCGCGCCGATCCGCTCCAGCACCGCCGGCGCGCCGTCGAGCAGCGCCTCCGTCATCGCCGCGGTGGACCGGATCATCCGGGCGAACCCCACCGCCCCGGTCGGCCGAGCCAGCGTCGCCAGGTACGCGTCGAGCGCCTCGTCGCCCGCCGCCGCCAGCCCGGCGAACCCTACCGCCGCCTCCGTCACGAACCGCGCAGCGCCGCCGATACCGACGAAGGTCACCTGGTGCCCGATCGCGACCAGCTCGGCCCCCAGCACCTGCAGCGGGTTGAGGTGCCCCGGCAGCGGCGCGGTGATGATCGCCAGGTGGCGGGGCTTGGCCGAGGTCATTGCGGTCCGACAGGCAGGGTCCCGCGGCTTAGCCGCCCACCGACGCCGGGTCATTCGCTCATATCAACACGCATTGCTCGACAGGGATATATTACCGGGATCAGGGATTGATGTCCTGCTCCGTCGAACGGAGAAGGACCGAGGTTCAGGGAGATTGCCGTGCCGCTTACCGTTAACGGGGCTCCCGTGCCGCTGCCCGACGACCCGCGTGTCTCGCTGCTCGACCTCCTGCGCGAACAGCTTCACCTCACCGGCACGAAGAAGGGCTGCAACCAGGGCGCGTGCGGCGCGTGCACGGTGCTGGTCGATGGCGAGCGGATCGTGTCGTGCCTGGCGCTCGCGGTGCAGTATGACGGCCGTGCGATCACTACCGTAGAGGGGCTGGTGCCCAAAGCGGCAGGGGAGGGCGGCGACCTCCACCCGCTCCAGCAGGCGTTCATCGAGCATGACGGCTTCCAGTGCGGCTATTGCACCCCCGGCCAGATCTGTTCGGCGGTCGCCATGGCCGCCGAGCTCGAGCGCGGCCTTCCCAGTCACGTCACTCCCGACCTGTCGGCCGACACGGTCGTCCCGACCCGCGAGGAACTGGCCGAGCGGATGAGCGGCAACCTGTGCCGCTGCGGCGCGCACAACGGCATCCTCGATGCGATCGCCGCGACCTTCATCGTCGACGATCCCAAACCCTATCGCGCCGACCGGCCGCTGGTGACCGCATGACCCCCTTCCGATACGCTCGCGCCGCCGATCCCGGGGATGCGATCGCCCGCGCCCGTGACGGGAGCCGTTATCTCGGCGGCGGCACCAACCTCGTCGACCTGATGCGCGAGACGGTCGAGCGCCCGGCCGCGCTGGTCGACGTCACCGGGCTGTCGTCGGCGATCGAGGAAACCGACGGGGGCGGGCTGCTGATCGGCGCAGGCGTGCGCAATACCGCGCTGGCCGAGCACCGCGCGGTCCGCGAACGCTACCCCATGCTCGCCCGCGCGATCCTGGCGGGGGCGTCGGCGCAGATCCGCAACATGGCGACGGTCGGCGGCAACCTGCTCCAGCGGACCCGCTGCACCTATTTCTACGACACCGCCGGCTCGCGCTGCAACAAGCGCGTCCCCGGCAGCGGCTGCGACGCGATCGGCGGCTTCAACCGCATCCACGCGATCCTGGGCGCGTCGGAGGCCTGCGTCGCGACCCACCCGTCCGACATGGCGGTGCCGCTGGTCGCGCTCGACGCGGTGCTCCACCTGCGCGGCAGCGACGGCGCGCGCACGCTGCCGGTGCGTGAGCTGCATCGCCTGCCCGGCGACCATCCGGAGATCGACACGGTGCTCGAACCCGGCGAGCTCATAACCGCGATCGAGCTGCCCGCGCTGCCGATGGCCCGCAGCTCCACCTATCGCAAGGTCCGCGATCGGTCGAGCTACGCCTTCGCGCTGGTCTCGGTCGCCGCGGCGATCGAGGTTGAGGGCGGCACGGTCAAGGACGTCCGCCTCGCCCTCGGCGGCGTCGCGCACAAGCCATGGCATGCGGCCAGGGCAGAGGCCGCACTGATCGGCGGCCCGGCGACGGCCGAGGCGTTCGCGCACGCCGCGGCAGCGGAGTTCGCCGACGCGCGCCCGCTTCGCGATAACGGATTCAAGGTGCCGCTGGCGACGCGGACGATCACGGCCGTGCTGGCCGATCTGGCGGGAGTGGACGCATGAGCGTGCTGGGCGATGCTGCAGCCGCGGCGCAGGGCGCCGTGCAGGGCGTGATGAAGAAGGCGATCGAGCTTGCGCCGGACAGCTGGATCCCCGGCGGCAGGCCCGATCCGCTGATCCGCGAACAGCACGGCCATGTCGGCCGCGCCACCAGCCGCATCGACGGCCCGCTCAAGGTCACCGGCAACGCCCGCTTCGCCGCCGAGTTCGCGCCCGCCGGGCTAACCTATGCCGCGCTCGCCTTCTCGACCGTGCCCAAGGGCCGGATCGCCGCGCTCGACCTCGACGCCGCGCAGTCTGCGCCGGGCGTGGTGCTGGTGATGACCCACCGCGATGCGCCGCGCCTCGCGCCGATGCCGCGCTTCATGTCCGCGCAAAAGGCGGCCGGGGGCGACGACCTGCCGGTGATGCAGGACGACCGCATCCACTGGAACGGCCAGCCGATCGCGCTGGTGCTCGCCGAGACGCAGGAACAGGCCGATCACGCCGCGACGCTGATCGTCGCGACCTATCACCGCGACGAGGCGGTCACCTCGCTCGAGGCCGCGGAGGCCAAGGGCACCGAACCCGGCCAGTTCCAGGGCGAGCCGCTCAAGCTCGCGGTCGGCGACGCGGAAAAGGCGCTCGCCGCCGCCGCGCACAAGGTCGATGCGCACTATTCGACCCCCTGGCACAACCACAACGCGATCGAACCCCACGCGGTGACCGTGCTGTGGGAGGGCGACTCCTTGCGCGTCCACGACGCCACCCAGGCGGTCAGCCACACCGCCTGGTCGCTCGCCCGGATGTTTGGGATCGACGAGGATCAGGTCCACGTCACCTCGCCCTATGTCGGCGGCGGCTTCGGGTCCAAGACGCTGTGGCAGCATCAGGTGCTCGCCGCCGCCGCCGCCAAGCTGTCGGGCCGCCCCGTGCGCCTCGCGCTGTCGCGCGAGGGCGTGTACCGCCTCGTCGGCGGGCGCTCGCCGACCGAGCAGCGGGTCGCGATCGGGGCCGACGCGGACGGCCGGTTCACCGCGATCCTCCACACCGGCTCGACCGCGATGTCGCCGCACAGCGCGATCCCCGAACCCTTCATCGTCGCGACCAAGAGCGCCTACGCCGCCCACAGCTTCCTGCTCGACGTCGAGGTCGCGCGGATGGACATGCTCGCCAACACCTTCATGCGCGCGCCGGGCGAGGCGGTCGGCACCTTTGCGCTCGAATGCGCGATCGACGAGCTCGCCGAAGCGACCGGGATCGATCCGATCGAGCTGCGCCGTATCAACGAACCCGACCGCGACCCGACCCAGGGCACGCCGTTCTCCACCCGCAACATCACCGAAGCGTACCGGACGGGCGCGGAACGCTTCGGCTGGAGCGACCGCCGCGCGCCAGGCGCCCGGCGCGAGGGCGAATGGCTGGTCGGCATGGGCTGCGCCACCGCGACCTATCCCTATTACCGGATGCCCGGCGGCGCGGCGCGGATCACGCTCACCGCCGATGGCCGCGCGGCGGTCGCGGTCGCCGCGCACGAGATGGGGATGGGCACCGCCACCACCCATGTCCTCGTCGCCGCCGACCGGCTCGGGCTCACCCCCGACCGGGTGCGGATGGACTATGCCGATTCGACCCTGCCCGGCGTCGTTCTTGCCGGCGGGTCGCAACAGACCGCCTCGATCGGCGCGGCGGTGATCGCCGCCACCCGCGAACTGTTCACCGACCTCCTCAAGCTCGCCGGCAACGACAGCCCGCTGGCGGGGCTGTCCGCGGACGAGGTCGGCGGCATCGACGGCGGCCTCGCCTCGCTCGCCGATCCCGAGCGGCGCGAAAGCTATGCCTCCATCCTCGCCCGTGCCCGGCGCGATCAGGTCGCGGCGGAGGCCGAGGCGCCCCAGCCGCTCGAACTCCAGCACTGGTCGATGCACAGCTTCGGCGCGATGTTCTGCGAGGTTCGTGTCAACACCGTCACCGGCGAGCCGCGCGTCACCCGCTTCCTCGGCTCGATGGACTGCGGCCGCATCCTCAACCCGAAGACCGCCGCCAGCCAGTTCCGCGGCGGCATCATCATGGGCCTCGGCCTCGCGCTGATGGAGGAAGGCCAGTTCGACGAGCGCACCGGCCGCCACATGAACCCCAGCCTTGCCGAGTATCACGTCCCCGTCCACCTTGACGTTCCCCCGATCGAGATCATCTGGACCGACATCGCCGACCCGCACACCCCGATGGGCGCGCATGGGGTGGGGGAGATCGGCATCACCGGCACCGGCGCGGCGATCGCCAACGCGATCTACAACGCCACCGGCCGGCGCGTCCGCGACCTGCCGCTGACCCTCGACAAGCTGCTGTAATTTACGACCATCGCGGGCGCGACACGGCGGCGCAATTGGGGCAGGATGGGTTTGACAAAGTATGACAAGGACTTCCTGCCGTGAGCTTGCGCCTTCTGCCCCTGTTGCTCGCCGCCGCGGCCGTGCCCGCGTCGCCTGTCCTGTCGCAACCAGCTGACGCGCCCGCGGCCCGGCCGTGGATGAACGCCGCGCTGTCCCCCGACGCACGCACCGCGCTGGTGCTCGCGCAGATGACCCGCGACGAGAAGCTGACCCTGGTCTTCGGCCTGTTCGCGACCGACTTCGCGCCCAAGACCTACAAGGCCCCGGCGGGCTCGCGCTACGGCTCGGCGGGCTACGTGCCCCCGATCCCGCGGCTCGGCATCCCCGCCCAGTGGCAGACCGACGCCGGCGTCGGCGTCGCGACCCAGGGCGGGGCGGCGGTCAAGCGGGAGCGCACCGCGCTCCCCTCCAACATCGCCACCGCCGCCACCTGGGACCCCGCCATGGCGTTCCGCGGCGGCGCGATGATCGGCGACGAGGCGCGCCGGTCGGGGTTCAACGTCATGCTCGCGGGCGGCGTCAACCTGCTCCGTGATCCCCGCAACGGCCGCAACTTCGAATATGCGGGCGAGGACCCGTTGCTGTCGGGCACCATGGCGGGCGCGCAGATCGCCGGCATCCAGTCCGCCCACATCGTCTCGACGATCAAGCACTATGCGGTCAACGACCAGGAAACCGACCGCGACACCGGCAACTCGGTGATCGACCCCGCCGCCGCCCGCATCTCGGACCTGCTCGCCTTCCAGATCGGCATCGAGCGCTCGGATCCCGGCGCGGTCATGTGCGCGTACAACAAGGTCAACGGCGTCCATGCCTGCGAGAACCCGTTCCTGCTGACCGAGGTGCTCCGCCGCGACTGGAAGTGGCCGGGCTATGTCATGTCCGACTGGGGCGCGACGCACAGCACCGTCGCCGCCGCGAACGCCGGGCTGGAGCAGGACTCGGGCTTCCCGTTCGACAGCGAACCCTTTTTCGGCGCCCCGCTCAAGGCGGCGGTCGCGCAGGGGCAGGTCAGCGAGGCGCGGCTGACCGAGATGGCGGGCCGCATCCTGCGCTCGATGTTCGCGCACGGCCTGTTCGACCATCCCATCGCCGAAGCACCGATCGACCTCGCCGCCCACGCCGCGATCACCCGCGCCGATGCCGAGGCCGGCGCGGTGCTGCTCCGCAACGAGGGTGCGCTGCTGCCGCTGTCGCCCTCGGTCAAGCGGATCGCGGTGATCGGTGGCCATGCCGACAAGGGCGTGCTCGCGGGCGGCGGCTCGTCGCTGGTCTATCCGGTCGGCGGCAACGCGGTGCCCGGCATTGCGCCCACCAGCTGGCCGGGGCCGGTGATGTATTACCCCAACGCACCCCTGGCGGCGATCAAGCGTCTCGCACCTGGTGCCGACGTCCGCTTCGCCTCGGGCGACGACCTCGCCGAGGCGGCGGCGCTGGCGAAGGCGAGCGACGTGGTGGTCGTGGTCGCGACGCAATGGGCGGGCGAGGCGTTTGACGTGTCGCTGTCGCTGGGCCAGCAGGACGCGCTGATCGAGGCGGTCGCCGCCGCCAACCCCAGGACCGCGGTGGTACTCGAAACCGGCGGCCCGGTCCTCACCCCCTGGGCGGGCAAGGTGGGCGCGATCCTGGAGGCATGGTACCCCGGCACCGCCGGCGGCGAGGCGATCGCCAACCTCCTCTTCGGCCGCGCGACCCCGTCCGGCCGCCTGCCCGCGACCTTCCCGCAAAGCCTCGACCAGCTGCCCCGTCCCGCCACTCCCGCGCCGGGCGACGTCCGCTATTCGGAGGGCGCGGCGGTCGGCTACAAATGGTACGATCGCCAGCGGATCGACCCTGCCTTCCCCTTCGGCCACGGGCTGACCTACACCGGCTTCGCGATGACCGGCCTCACCGCGCGCGCGGACGGCGGGACGATCGCGGCGACCTTCACCGTCCGCAACACCGGCAAGCGGGCAGGGGCCGCGGTGCCGCAGATCTACGTTGCCCCCGTCGCCGGCGGCTGGGAAGCGCCCCGCCGGTTCGGCGGCTGGACCAGGCTGCCGCTCGCCCCCGGCGCCAGCGGCTCCGCCACCGTGACGGTCGACCCCCGCCTGCTCGCAACGTGGAACGACGCGCGCCGGGTCTGGCAGATCGCCGCCGGCACCTACGAGGTCCAGCTCGCCACCTCCGCCCGCGCCATTGTCGCGACCACCCGCGTCCAGCTCCCCGCGAGAGACCTCCCCGTCGACTGGCGACCGCAAGCACGCTGAACCACCCTTTGTGCTCCCGCGCAGGCGGGAGCCCCGTCTGGACCCCCGCCTCCGTGGGGGTCCAAGGACCGGGGGCCTCGCTCAATCAGGGCGTCCGCCCGGCCACATCCACCCGCACCACCTGATCCCCCGCATCGCGCAACCGCAGGAACAGCGCCCCGCCCACCGGCCGCGGCACCGCCACCGACCCGCCGACGAATCCCGCCGGCAGCACCGCCGCACCGGCCAGATCGGCCGTCCCCCCCACCGCCGCCACCGTGAACAGGTCGCGTCCGGCCAGCGTACACTCGCTCCCGCCCGCCGGACAGTCGAACCCCCGCAACACCGGCAATCGCACCACCAGCGCCAGCGCCTGCCAGTCGCTCGCCACCTCGCCCTGCCACGCCCGCACCCGGATCGGCCCGGCCACCGCGGCCCCGAGCAGCGCCGCCGGGGCAACGCTCGCCACCGCGACGTCGCCGCCCACGCGCTGCACCGCCCCCGACGCGACGGTCAGCCGCGCGCTCGCGCCGTCCGCCGTCGCGATCTCCAGCGCATCGCCCGGCCCCCACGCACCCCCCGCCAGCCGAACGGAAAAGGTCAGCCCCGCATCGGCGGGCAGCAATCCTTCGGGCAACGCGATCGGCAGCATCCCCGCCTCCGCCTTCACCGCCACCGCCCGGCTCACCACCGCCAGCGCCGGCCGCGCCGGGGCGAGGGTGACCGGCACCCCCGCGCTCCGCCCGTCGCGCAGCCGCACGGTCGCCGCTCCCCCGCTCGCGACCGGATCGTCGGTGGTGAGCTCCAGCCGATCCCCCGTGCTCCCACGCACCAGCGCTCCCGGCACGAACCGCCGCTCGCCCAGCGCCAGCCCCGCCACCTGATCGAGCCGCGCCCCCTCCAGCACGCCCGTCCGGTCGCCCGCATGGATCGTGAACCGGTCGAGCCGGCTCGCCTCCACCCGCGCCGTCAGCGGTACCCGCTCCGGGTCCGCCGCCCCGAACCGCGCGATCGCCAGCACCAGCGGGCCCGGCCGCACCGCGCCGAGCGGCAGCGTCGCGGTGATCTCGTCGGGCGCGGTCGCCTTCCATGCCACCGCCCGCGGCTCGCCCGCCGAGCCGCTCAACGCGATCCCCTCGACGCAGGCCGGCGCACCCCCGCGCAGCCGCAGCGGATGGTCGCGCCCGACCACCACCGCCCCGTCCGGCTGCGGCGTCCAAGCCCCCGGCGCGTCCAGCTGCACCGGCAGCCGCGGCCCGGTGAACGCGTCGAACCCCCATCGGCCATGCAGCACCGCCCCCGCGACCGGCGGCACATCAGGCACGCCGCCCAGCCTCAGCCCGCCGGCCCCCGCGTCCGCCACCACCGGCACTTCCGCCACCCGCCCGTCCGCCGCGGTCACCCGCAGGCTCAGGTCGCGGGCATAGCCGGTCGCGAACAGCAGCGCCGCATCGTCGAGCGGCAGCACGACGTCGGGCCGCGCCAGGCACACCGCCGGCGCCGATCCCGCCCGCAGCACCGGCGCGGTCGCCATACCGATCGGCGGCAAGGGCGCGACCAGCACCGACCGCGGGTTCTGGAACGACGGCGCGGCGTTGAGCTGCAGCCGCACCCGCTCCGCACCCCCCACCGCCAGCGCGGGCAGATACTGGTATTGCGCGCTCCGGAACGCCCCGAACAGCCGGGCGAGGTCGCGCGCCAGCCCGATATACGGGCTGTAATACCCCGCACCCCCCTCGCGCGTCGCCGCGACGCCGTAAGCCAGGTCGATCGGCTTGCCGGTCAGCGTCTCGGTCCAGGTCGCGCCGCGCTGTGCCTGCAACACCGCGCCGTCACGGTTCTGGGCAAGGCACGCCGCCTGCTGGCTGCGCTGGCGGGTCAGGCAATCCGCGTTCAGCTGGATTCGGAGCGCGTCCGCCAGTATCGGCGCGGCGGTGGCGAGCCGCTCGGGCTCGGCATCCGCGAT
>Ga0325400_1004121_pt1 | contig 13392 bp, 15 predicted proteins | sample PopdelMetagenome_2_FD_205662 | JGI IMG/M metagenome (GOLD analysis project Ga0325400, IMG submission 205662) | Populus deltoides microbial communities from Bellville, Georgia, United States - Xylem-PdKOR-R1 | ecosystem: Host-associated > Plants > Phyllosphere > Stem > Wood/Secondary xylem... | reverse complement strand
GCGGTGCGGAAGGTCATCGGCCCGCCCATGCAATAGCCGGTCGAGGCGAGCCCCCGGCGGGTGTCCACCGCCTTCTGCCCGTCGAGCCACGCCACGAACGCGGCGGCGTCACGCGTCGTCGCTTCGGGCGTCAGCGCCGCACGCCACGGGCCGATCCGCTCGCGCACCGCGGGCTGGTCGAAGCTCTCGCCGGGCTGGAGGAAGGGCGCCTTTACCGAGCGGTAGAACTGGTTCACGGTCAGCACCGCATACCCCGATTGTGCGAGCCGGTCGGCCATCCGCCGGAACGCGGGCCTGAGCCCCATGATGTCGGGCCACACCAGCACGCCGGGGTGCCGGCCGGTCGTGGGGGTGACGAAGTAGGCGTCGCACTGGCCATCCGGCGTCTTGATCGTCACATCCCGACCCGTCACCGCCGCGGCGTCCGCCGGCACGGGCAGCATCGCCATCAGCCCCGCCGCGCCCGCGCCTGCGCCGAACTGGCGGCGAGAGATGTGGCGGTCGTTATCGTCGGCGGTCCACTCGTCGCACATGCTGCTCTCCCCGTTTCCGGCCGGAAGCTAGCTCAGGCGGCGGACCACCGCCAGACGCCATCGTCGGTGATGCGGGTCGCGCGACCTTCGACCTCGAGCCGCCGCAGATGCGCGAGCGCCTCGCCGGTCGCGAGCCACAGCGCGTCCGGGCCGATCGGGCGGCGGAACAGTGCGGGGAAGCAGTCGCGCGCCGCCTGCGGCTCGGCGAGAAAGGCGTGGAGCGCATCCAGCCGCGTGGCATGCTCTGCGGCGATCGCGTCGATGCGGGGGCGCAGGCCGCGGAACGGCGCGCCATGGCCGGGCAATACCAGCAGGTCGGCGGGCAGCATCCGCAGCCGGGCAAGCGAGGCGAGCCACTCGCCCAGCGGATCGGCGACCGGCTCGGCCGCGGACAGCGACACGTTGGAGCTGATCCGGGGCAGCAGCTGGTCGCCGGCGATGAGGATGCCGCGCGCCTCGTCGAGCAGGCAGACATGCGCCGGGCTGTGCCCCTGTCCGATCCACACCCGCCAGCGATGCCCGCCGACCGTGAGGATGTCGCCGTCGTCCAGCCGCTCGTATCCGAAGGGCAGGGGTTCGACCAGCGCGGCGAACCGGTCCCAGCCCTGCGCCGCGCCGCGCGCGACCTCGTCCGCGCTCCACCCCGCCGCGAGCCAGAACATGGGCAATTCGGACGGCACTTGCGGCCGTGCCTCGGCGACGAGGCGGCGCAGGGTCAGCCACTCGATCGCGGAGGCGGCGATCGGCGCGCCGTGCCCGGCCGCGAGCCGGCCGGCGAACCCGGCATGGTCCGGGTGGTGGTGGGTCAGGACGACGCGGCCGACCCGCCGATCGCCCAGGATCGCGCGCCAGTGCGCGGGCGCCTCGTCCGAGCGGAAGCCGGTGTCGACCGCGGTGACGGCCTCGCCATCGCCGAGGAGGTAGCCGTTGACCTGTCGCAGCGGCCCAGGGACGGGGACGCTCCACCACGCGATGCCGGGCGCGACCGGGATCAGTGTGCCCGGTGGCGGGGGTTCGGGGCCGAGGGGGTAGTCGAGCATCGGATCGCGCTCTCTTATCCCATCACCCCCGCGCAGGCGGGGGTCCCGCTTCTTCAATACCGTCGAGGAAGCGGGACCCCCGCCTGCGCGGGGGTGACGGAGTAAAGCGCAGGATCAGCGATCGCCGAACAGCGCGCGGGCTTCCGCCTCGATGCCGCCGAAGCTGTCGGCGTCGCGCGACGCGGCCTCGCGCTCGGCACGCAGCGACGCGAGCAGCGCCTCGCGGTCGCCCTCCAGCCGGGTGTCGGTCGCCGGTGCCTCGGTGCCCGCCGCCTTGGCCGCCTTGGCCACCGCCGCGTCCAGCTCGCGCTGGGTGGTGAGACCCAGCGTCACCGGGTCCTTGGGGGTGATGTTCTGGATGTTCCAGTGCGACCGGTCGCGGATCGCGGCGATGGTGGTGCGGGTGGTGCCGATCAGGTTGCCGATCGCGCCGTCGCTGATCTCCGGGTGGTTGCGGATGATCCAGGCGATGCCGTCGGGCTTGTCCTGCCGCTTGGAGACGGGGGTATAGCGCGGCCCCTTGGTGCGGCGGACCTGCTCGGGGCCCTTGGTCATCTTGAGCTGGTAGGCGGGATCGGCCTGCCCCTTGTCGATCTCGTCCTGGGTCAGCTCGTGCGCGCGGACGGGGTCGCGGCCGGTCAGCTTGGCGGACGCGGTGTCGTCGGCGATCGCCTGCACCTCCAGGATGTGGAGGCCGCAGAACGCCGCGATCTGATCGAACGACAGCGAGGTGTTGTCGACCAGCCAGGAAGCGGTCGCATGGGGCATGAGCGGCTGGGCCACGGGGCGAACTCCGAAGGGGGACCGGGTCCGAAGGGGACTGGGTCCGAAACAACAAGGGCCGCCCCTCATCGGAGCGGCCACGCCAATATGCCGATCTACCGCCTGCCGGCGCGTTCGGCAAGCGCGACGGCGGCGACGGTAACCGTGCTGCAACACTGGCCGGGCAATGCGCCGGCCAAGGGCGAGGGTGCGTTGACGCCCCTGCCCCGCGCCCGCATCAATAGCTTCGTTTTAAGGGGAGTTTCGCCATGACCTCGTTCCAGCGCCTGGCCGGCACCATCGCCGCCGCCGCGCTCGCCCTGTCGCCGACGCTGGCCGCCGCCGCGCCGGCCAGCCCCGCCGCGTCGCTCTCGGTCGCCAAGGCCGCGCGCGCGGGCGCCCCCGCGGCTCGCGCCAGCAGGATCGCCGCCGGCGGCACCGCGACGCTGGTCAACATCGGCATCCTCGCCGCGCTGGTCGCCGTGGTGCTGGTCGCGACCGGCGGCGGCGACGACGATTCGGACAGCAACTGAGATTGGGGAGGGGGCAACCCCTCCCCCGTCATCCCCGCGAAGGCGGGGGTCCCGCTTTGTGGGAGAGGACGCAGAAGCGGGATCCCCGCCTGCGCGGGGATGACGGGGCGAGGAATGACAACGCGAGCGTTTCATTACGCCGCCGTCACCAGCACGATCTTCCCCACATGCTCCCCCGCCTCCATCCGCCGGTGCGCGTCCGCCGCCTGCGCCAGCGGGAACGTCCGGTCGATCACTGGCTTCAATCGCCCCGCCTCGACATGCGGCCATACCGTGCGGGCGAGTTCGTCTGTGACCAGCTCCTTGAACTCCGGTCCACGCGGGCGCAGCGTCGAGCCGGTCAGCGTCAGGCGGCGGCGCATCACGTCCCAGATGGGGATCGTCGCCTCCGCCCCGCGTTGCACCGCGATGGAGACATGGCGGCCGTCCTCGGCCAGGCACCGAAGGTTGCGGGGCAGGTAGTCGCCGCCGACCATGTCGAGCACGGCCTGGACGCCGCGGCCCTGCGTGATCCTCATCACCTCCTCAACGAAGTCGCCCGCGTTGTAGTCGATCGCGTGATCCGCCCCCGCTTCGCACGCCGCGACGCACTTCGCGTACGAGCCTGCGGTGACGATGATCGTCACGCCGAAGATGTTGCACAGCGCGATCGCCATCGTGCCGATTCCGCTGGTGCCACCATGAACCAGCACCGTGTCGCCCTCCACCGCAAAGGCGCGCTCGAACAGGTTGGTCCACACGGTGTACAGCGTCTCCGGAACCGCCGCCGCCTCCACGATCGTCAACGCGGGTGGCACCGGCAGGCATGACCCGGCGGGCGCAACCGCGTATTCGGCATAGCCGCCGCCCGGCAACAGCGCACACACCGGCAGGCCGAGCAGCGCCGGCTCGGCATCTTCGCCCAGCGCCACGACCTCGCCCGACACCTCCAGCCCCGGGATCGAGGGCGCCCCCGGCGGCGGCGGATAGGCTCCGCGCCGCTGAAGCACGTCCGGCCGGTTGATCCCCGCCGCCGCGACCCGGATCAGCACCTCGCCCGGCCCTGGCCTCGGCACCGGGCGGGTGACCGGCTCCAGCACCTCGGGCCCACCGGGCGTCGCCGGGTCGATCGCCGTCATCGTCTCGGGCAGGTCGGTCATCGGCTTGGCGTTCCCTTTGCAAGGCAGGCCGTTATTGACAGCGGCGTCGCAAGGGTCAACGCTGCGGGCCATGGAGCTGGACGACGCCCTCTCTCGCCCTGACGATGTGCTGGATCAGCTCGTGCGGCAGGACCTCGACCCCATGTCGGTCGCGGAGCTGGAGGCGCGGGTCACCGTGCTCGAAGGCGAGATGCTGCGCACCCGCAACAAGCTTGAACGCGCCGTTAACCACCGGGCAAGCGCCGACGCGCTATTCAGGTCCTGAACGCTTGGGGCCGGCCGGCGGTGGAACGGCGGCGGCGCCCCAGGCGCTTGATAGGGAGCGGCACCATCCCGACATTGTGGGGGACGGAGCCCGCGCCTGCGGCCCGACGGAGTTGAACCATGCCTTCCTTTGCTCCCGCGCTTGAAACCACCCTGCACAAGGCGCTTGAAGCCGCATCCTCGCGCCGCCACGAATATGCCACCCTCGAACACCTGCTGCTGGCGCTGGTCGACGACGATCACGCATCCAAGGTGATGACCGCCTGCAACGTTGACCTGGGCGAGCTCAAGGCGACGGTCGCGCATTATCTCGACACCGAGCTCGACGCGCTGAAGGTCGATGCCGCCACCGACCCCTCGCCGACCAGCGGCTTCCAGCGCGTCGTCCAGCGCGCGATCCTCCACGTCCAGTCGTCGGGCCGCGACGAGGTGACCGGCGCCAACGTGCTGGTCGCGCTGTTCTCCGAGCGCGAATCCTATGCTGTCTACTTCCTCCAGCAACAGGACATGAGCCGGCTCGACGCGGTGAGCTTCATCAGCCACGGCGTCGGCAAGGGCGGCGCGGCGGAGGCGACCCCGCCCAAGGGCGCGGCCGAAGAGGAGAAGCCGCAAAAGCCCGGCGAGAAGGGCAAGGCGGAGAGCGCGCTCAAGCAGTTCACCGTCGACCTCAACGAGAAGGCAAAGAACGGCAAGGTCGATCCGCTGATCGGCCGCGGGCCCGAGGTCGACCGCACCGTCCAGATCCTGTGCCGCCGGTCCAAGAACAACCCGCTGTACGTGGGCGATCCCGGCGTCGGCAAGACCGCGATCGCCGAAGGGCTCGCGCGCAAGATCGTCGAGGGCAACGTCCCCGAGGTGCTCAAGGAGGCGGTGATCTACAGCCTCGACATGGGCGCGCTGCTCGCGGGCACCCGCTATCGCGGCGACTTCGAGGAGCGGTTGAAGGCGGTCGTCAACGAGCTCGAGAAGCTGCCCCATGCGGTGCTGTTCATCGACGAGATCCATACGGTGATCGGCGCGGGCGCGACCAGCGGCGGCGCGATGGACGCGTCGAACCTGTTGAAGCCCGCGCTGTCGGGCGGCTCGATCCGCTGCATCGGTTCGACCACCTACAAGGAGTTCCGCAACCACTTCGAGAAGGACCGCGCGCTGCTGCGCCGGTTCCAGAAGATCGACGTCAACGAGCCGACGATCGAGGACACGATCAAGATCCTCGCGGGGCTGCGTTCGGCGTTCGAGGACCATCATCAGGTCAAGTACACCCCCGACGCGATCAAGTCGGCGGTGGAGCTGTCGGCGCGCTACATCAACGACCGCAAGCTCCCAGACAAGGCGATCGACGTGATCGACGAGGTCGGCGCGATGCAGATGCTGGTGCCCGTCCAGAAGCGCAAGAAGACGATCACCCCCAAGGAGATCGAGGCGGTGATCGCCACCATGGCGCGCATCCCGCCCAAGTCGGTTTCGACCGACGACCGCGCCGCGCTCGAGTCGCTCGAAACCGACCTCAAGCGCGTCGTGTTCGGCCAGAATGCCGCGATCGAGAAGCTCGCCTCCGCGATCAAGCTGTCGCGCGCGGGCCTGCGCGATCCGGAGAAGCCGATCGGCAACTACCTGTTCACCGGCCCCACCGGGGTCGGCAAGACCGAGGTCGCCAAGCAGCTGTCGACGATCCTGGGCATCCCGCTCCAGCGGTTCGACATGTCCGAGTACATGGAGCGCCATTCGGTCAGCCGGCTGATCGGCGCGCCTCCGGGCTATGTCGGATTCGACCAGGGTGGCCTCCTGACCGACGCGGTCGACCAGAACCCGCACTGCGTCCTGCTGCTCGACGAGATCGAGAAGGCGCATCCGGACCTGTTCAACATCCTCCTGCAGGTGATGGACAACGGGCGGCTGACCGACCAGCACGGCAAGACCGTCGATTTCCGCAACGTCATCCTCATCATGACCACCAATGCGGGTGCCGCCGACATGGCGCGCGAGACGGTGGGCTTCGGCAACCTGACCCGCGAGGGCGAGGACGAAGTCGCGGTGACGCAGATGTTCTCGCCAGAATTCCGTAACCGGCTGGATGCGATCGTGCCGTTCTCCTACCTGCCCACCGAGGTGGTCGCGCGGGTGGTGGACAAGTTCATCCTCCAGCTCGAGCTCCAGCTGGCCGATCGCAACGTCCACATTACGCTGGACGATGCGGCCAAGAGCTGGCTGACTGAGAAGGGCTATGACCGCCTCTACGGTGCGCGCCCGATGGGCCGCTTGATCCAGGAGAAGATCAAGCAGCCGCTCGCCGAGGAACTTCTGTTCGGCAAGCTCGTCCATGGCGGCGAGGTCACCGTGCGGATGAAGGACGGCGCGCTGTCCTTCGCGATCGAGCCCGCCGCGCCCAAGAAGCCGCGCAAGAAGGGCGGCAAGACCGAACCGGCCGAGGTCAAGTGATCGGGACAGGGCGTCGATGCGATCCGGCGCCCTGCCCGCCATTCCGCCTCCCGTCACTCTCGCGCCGGCGGGTGACGGGAGGAGGTTCCTTTCTGCCGTCTGCCATCAATCAGCGTTACGCTTCATGAGTCATCCGCGGGGTGGCCCGGCCGGGTCCCGGCGATCGTCGCCGTGCCGATGGTATTCGCGCCGACGTCGGCCAGCGCCGCCTGATCCCCCGATCCTCCTCGTGGCATCGACGATCGACACGTGCATCCCCTTGCCCGATCGTTCCACGCCGAGTAGCATTCGCGGCCGGGGGGAAAGTCACATGCGCAATCGCCGGATCGTCATCGCCGCTGCAGCCGCCCTGGGGCTGGTCGCGATCGCCGCGCGCCATCCTACCGCCGACCTGCGTCTGCTTACCCACGACGCGCGCGACCATGCGCCCGTCCGCGTCCAGGCGGCGATCGACCTCGGCCTGATCGGCGTATCGGTGCTCTATACCTTCAGCCGCCAGCTGCGCTGACGCTCGGATATTCCGATCCCTTGCCCCGCCCGGACGGCTGCCGCATAGCGCCCGCATGAACCCTGCCCCCACCGTCACGCCCGACGCCGCAAACGTCGACGCCCTCTCGTTCGAGGACGCGCTGAAGGAGCTGGAGCGGATCGTCCACCGGCTCGAAAGCGGGGACGCCAGCCTCGACGAATCGATCGCCCTGTACGAACGCGGCGACCGCCTGCGCGCCCGCTGCGCCGAGCGGCTCGACGCGGCGCAGGCGCGGATCGAGGCGATCCGGCTCGACGCGGAAGGGCACCCCGCCGGCAACCGCCCGTTCCAGGCGGGCTGATGGCGACCATGGTCCAGCCGCTCGGGCCCGCCCTGACCGAGGTCGCCGACGCGATCGACGCCGGCTTCGATGCGCTGCTGCCGGTGCCCGACGATCCCCGCGCCGACCTGTACCACGCGATGCGCCATGCCGCGATCGGCGGGGGCAAGCGGCTGCGCCCCTTGCTGGTCGCCGCCACCGCCCGCCTGTTCGACGTGCCGGAGGACCGCGCGATCCGCGCCGGCCTCGCGATCGAGGCGATCCACGTCTACAGCCTCGTCCACGACGACCTGCCCGCGATGGACGACGACGACGTCCGCCGCGGCAAGCCCACCGTTCACAAGGCGTATGACGAGGCGACCGCGGTGCTCGCGGGCGACTGCCTCCACGCGCTCGCGTTCGAATGGCTGGCCGAGCCCCAGACCCACCCCGATCCGCTGGTCCGCGCCGAACTGGTGCTCGACCTCGCCCGCGCCGCCGGCCCCGCCGGGATGGCGGGCGGGCAGGCGATGGACCTCAAGGCGGATGGCGAGACGTTCGACCTCGGCACCGTCACCCGGCTCCAGCAGATGAAGACCGGCGCGCTGATCGCCGCGTCCGTCGAGGCCGCCGCGATCCTCGGCCGCGCCGACGCGCACGCGCGCACCAGCTTGCGCGGCTACGCCCACGACCTCGGCCTCGCCTTCCAGATCGCCGACGACCTGCTCGACGCGGAGGGCGACGAGGCGACCGTCGGCAAGAAGCTGCGCAAGGACGGCGAACAGGGCAAGGCAACCTTTCTGACCCTGCTCGGCCCCGAGCGGGCGCGCGAACAATGTCGTCTGCTCGTCGACCAGTCGATCGATCACCTGCGCGGCTGGGGCGAGGAGGCCGACCTGCTCCGTGCGATCGCCCGCTATGTGGTCGAGCGCGACCGGTGAGCGCAACGCCTCGCATCGGCGTCTACCCCGGCACCTTCGACCCCGTCACGCTGGGGCACATGGACATCATCCGCCGCGGAGCCAAGCTGGTCGATCGGCTGGTGATCGGGGTGACGACCAACCCCTCCAAGTCGCCGATGTTCACGCTGGACGAACGCATGGCCACGGTCGCGCGCGAGGTGGCGGGGGTCGGCGGCGACATCTGCGTCGTGCCGTTCGACTCGCTGCTGATGGACTTCGCGACGGCGCAGGGGGCGAGCGTCATCGTCCGCGGCCTGCGCGCGGTCGCCGACTTCGAATACGAATACCAGATGGCGGGGATGAACCAGCAGCTCAACCGCCACGTCGAGACCGTCTTCCTGATGGCCGACGTCGCGCTGCAACCGATCGCGTCGCGGCTGGTCAAGGAGATTGCGCTCTACGGCGGCGAAATCGCCCGCTTCGTGCCCCCCGCGGTGCGCGACGAGGTGGTCGAACGGGTGGCGGCGCTGGGCCGCCGCGGCGGTTAGCGGCTGGTCCCTTCAGCCCACGACCTGATACCCCACGCGCCGTTGGCGGCCTAGGCCGCCGCCCAATCTTGCCGTAACCCCCGCGAAGGCGGGGGTCCATCTTCCGCGATAGCCCATGCATCACCGGTCGGGTGGCGGGCTCCCGCCTTCGTGTGGGCGACATAAGAGCAAGGTCCGCCCCTTGTGTTCCCGCGAAGGCGGGGACCCAGTCCGGGCTCCCGCCTCCGCGGGAGCACAAGGCCGACGTTGCAACGGGCTCTGTCCTACATGCCGCAACCATGACATGGCATCCGCATGGCCCCGGTCCCGCTCACCTGCGATCATCCGACCCGTCGTGCGCAAACGCGCACGCCCCCGCGACCTTCACTGACCTTCCGCCGACCCGCGGCTCGCGATGAGCGCGTGTCGTGTGAACTTCCTCCACTTGAGGCCAGTCCCATTCAGTTTGGCGCAAGCGCGGTTGTGCGCTAAGCGGCGCGCTTCCCCTATCGCCCACGGTGAATCCATGCGTCCTGCCGGCCTGTTCGCGTTCCTCGGTCTCGGCCTTCTTGCCGCCCCCGCCCAGGCGCAGACCTCGACGGCCCAGCCCCCGGCCGCTGAGACCCCGGTCGCCGCGCCGACTCCGGCCGCGACGCCGAAACCCGCGGCCACACCTACTTCCACGGTCGCCCAGCGCCTGCCGGTCGCGTCGGTCACCGATCCGCAGAACCTGCTCTATCTCGACCTGTCGACCGGCGGGCGGGTGACGATCTGGCTGCGCCCCGACGTTGCGCCCAAGATGGTGGAGCGCATCCGCGTCCTGACCCGCCGCCACTTCTATGACGGGCTCGCCTTTCACCGGGTGATCGACGGGTTCATGGCGCAGGGCGGCGATCCCAAGGGCGACGGCACCGGCGGGTCGGACCTGCCCAACGTGCCCTCCGAGTACAACTACCTGCCCCATGTCCGCGGTGCGGTGTCGGCGGCGCGCGCCGACGATCCTAACAGTGCCAACAGCCAATTTTTTATCGTCTTCCAGCCTCGCCTCGCGCTCGACAAGAAGTACACGGTGTTCGGCCGTGTCATCGACGGGATGCAATATGTCGACGCGATCGAGCGCGGCGAGCCGCCCGCTGATCCCAGCCGCATCGTCCACGCCTATATCGCCGCCGACAGCCCGCCCGGCTTTGTCGCCGCACCCCCGCCCTCGCCCGCCGCGCTGGGCGAGCCGGTGACGCTGCCCGGCACCGGTCGCCCTGCGGGTCGCGCCGTGCCGAAGCTCGCGCCCGGCGACACGACTGCCGCGCCTGCCCGTCGCGCTCCCGCCCCCCGCCGGACCCCCGTACCCGCCCCCCGTCCGGTGCCTGCGCCGGTCAAGTGAAGGTCGACCTTTTCGACTTTGCGCTGCCCCCCGACCGCATCGCGCTGCGCCCCGCCGTCCCGCGCGACGCGGCGCGGCTGCTGGTGCTTGACGGCGCGGACACGGCCGATCGCAGCGTCCGCGACCTGCCGTCGCTGCTCCGAGCGGGCGACCTGCTGGTCTTCAACGACACCCGCGTGATTCCCGCCCAGCTCGAAGGGCGGTGCGGCGACGCGAAGCTCGGCGCTACGCTCCACAAGCGCGAAGGTGCCCGTCGCTGGCGCGCCTTCATCCGCAACGGCCGCCGCGTGCGCGAAGGGGACGCGATCGACTTCGGCGAGGGCGTGGGCGCGATCGCGAGTTCGCGCGGCGAGGACGGCAGCTGGGCGCTCGACTTTGCCGGCGACGAGCCGGTCGAGCAGTTGCTCGCCCGCGTCGGCCGGATGCCGCTACCCCCCTATATCGCCGGCAAGCGCGCCGCCGACGAGGCGGATGCCGCCGACTACCAGACGCTGTTTGCCGCCGAGCCGGGCGCGGTCGCCGCTCCCACCGCCAGCCTCCACTTCACGCCTGGGTTGCTGGGCGCGCTGACCGCCGTCGGGATCGGCCACGCGACGCTGACCCTCCACGTCGGCGCAGGCACCTTCCTGCCGGTCAAGGCAGACGACACCGCCGACCACCGGATGCACGCCGAGTGGGGCCGGATCGACCCCGCCACCGCCAACCGCCTCAACGCGGTGCGCGCAGCCGGCGGCCGGGTGATCGCGGTCGGCACCACCGTGCTCCGCCTGCTGGAGAGCGCCGCCGCCGAGGACGGCACGATCTCGACCTTCGAAGGCGACACTGCGATCTTCATCACCCCAGGCTATGGCTTCCGCGCGATCGACGGCCTCCTCACCAACTTTCACCTACCGCGATCCACCCTGTTCATGCTGGTCTCGGCGCTGATGGGTTTGGATAGGATGCAGGCGGCCTACGCCCATGCCATCGAGCAGGGTTACCGCTTCTACTCCTACGGTGACGGGTCGCTGCTGCTGCCCTAGCCGCGCGCGGCGGCGGCCATCTCGGCATTGCGGCGGGCCGACGCGGCGAGCGTGTCGCGGAGCAGGTCGGCGAGACCGGGGGTGGCGTCGAGTACGTTCAGGCCCGCGCGGGTGGAACCGCCGGGGCTTGCCACCCGGTCGGCCAGGGTCGAGGGCGGCTCGGCGCTGCTGCTCGCCATCGCGGCCGCGCCCTCCAGCGTCGCGAGCGCGAGCCGCATCGCCTGGTCGGCGGGCAACCCCAACGCCGCTCCCGCCCCCGCCAACGCATCGGCGAAGCGGAACACGAAGCCCGAGCCGCAGCCCGCGAGCGCGGTCACCGCGTCGAACTGTGACTCGTCGGCGATCCACTCGACCAGCCCGAGCGGCGCAGCCAGCGCCTCCGCCACCTCTCGCGCGCCGGCGTCGGCGGAACGGCTGTGGAGCGCGGTCACGCCCTTGCCGATCGCGACAGGCAGGTTCGGCATCGCGCGCACGACCGTCCCGGCGCGGCACAGGCCGGCGAGCACGGCCTCCTCCACCCCAGCGAGGATCGACAGAAGCATTGCGGGTGCTAGGCTGGCGAGCGGCGCGCGTACCTCGTTGATCTGCTGCGGCTTGAACCCGAGAACCACGACGGGATGGTCACCCTTCGCCGACGCCGGAACCGAGCGCACCACCGTCACTCCGGCGGGCATCGCGCGACCACTGGGGCTTACCACCGTCACCTGCTCCGGATCGAGCCCCGAAGCCAGCCACCGGTCGAGCATCGCACGGCCCATGTTGCCGCACCCGATCATCAGCAAGCGGCCGGCGATCATCTCCGGCTCACGCCTCGCCCTGGGTTTCGATCAGCGCCGCCGCAATCGCCTCGCGCGGGGTCTTGCCGCCCCACAGCACGAACTGGAACACGGGGTAGAAGCGCTCGCACTCCTCGATCGCCGATTCGACCAGCAGCTCCGCGGCGGCGAGAGTCAGCGTGCCGTCATCGCCGCCTTCGACCATCGCCGCATGGCGGAACAGCAGCACGCCCGATGAGGACCACAGCTCGAAGTGACCGATCCACAGTTGCTCGTTGACCAGTCCCACCACCTCGTAGAACTGGGCGCGGCGATCGTCGGGCACCTTGATGTCAGGAAAGGCAAGGAACTGCAGGACGCTATCATCCTCGCGCCACAGCGCGCGCAGCTCATAGCTGGTCCAGCTGCCCTTGACGGTAGCGACGATCTCGTCGTCATGGCGCTCGTGATCCCAGCCATGCGCGGCGTAGTACGCCTCCAGCATGTCGATCGGCGCTGCGTCGTCCGGCAAGGCATCGGCTTGGTCGAGCATCATCGCGGTCGCCTCAACAGCTGGCACCTTGTGGCCGCAAGCGCAGGGGCGGGCAACCACGGTGGACAACCCTGTCGAGAAAGCTGTGGAAAACTCAGGACAGCGCGTCCGTGGCGGCGGGGATTGGATCGGTTCCGCGCGCCTCCAGAATATCGAGCCGGGCACGCAAGGCATCCGCCTCGTCGCGCGCTGCGGCGGCCATCGCCTTGACCGCCTCGAACTCGTCGCGAGTGACGAGATCCATGCCCGCCAGCCATTCGCGGTTCTTCTGTCGGAACGCGTCCTGCGCCTCGCGACCCATGCCCGCCAGCGTACCGGCAGCACCGTTCACCATCTTCACCAAATCGTCGAAAACCCGGTTTTCGGACTGCATGTTCCATCCACGCCCATTTGTTGCATCACAGCATCTGGGAGGTACGTGCGCCCGGCGCAAGGGTATTCGCCTCGGGGTTAAGCTGTCCGATGCTCCAGGTGAGCACGCCTGCAAAGCTGATCCATGCGAGATAGGGTACCATCAGCCAAGCCGCCGGGCGGCGGATCCGCGCGAACTGCACCGTGGCGAGGCTGCCGACCACCACCATCGCCGCGATCAGCGCCGCCGCCGCACCGATTCGGTGGGCGCCGAAGAACAGCGGCATCCACGCGAGTGCGCCGACGAACTGGAGCGCGAACAGCCCGACCGCCAGCCCCCGCCCCCTGGCCCCCCGCGCGTTGAGAACCATCGCCACCGCCAGCCCGATCAGGATGTAGAGCA
>Ga0325400_1004120_pt1 | contig 13393 bp, 14 predicted proteins | sample PopdelMetagenome_2_FD_205662 | JGI IMG/M metagenome (GOLD analysis project Ga0325400, IMG submission 205662) | Populus deltoides microbial communities from Bellville, Georgia, United States - Xylem-PdKOR-R1 | ecosystem: Host-associated > Plants > Phyllosphere > Stem > Wood/Secondary xylem... | reverse complement strand
TTTTTTTTTTTGGGACATAATTAAAAATTTTGTTCACATTATATGCTTTTATATATATAAATTTTATTTTGAGAAATGATTTTTTAAAACAATAATAACTCACAAATATTTTAACGGGAAATATAATAATAGTTCTGGTAGGAGAAGGCATCTTAATTTAATAATATAAATATTAGAACATGAGATCCAACGTTTTGTCATGTTTTACTTTCTCTCAAACTTTTTCAAGAGTTGTCAATTATGAATATTACAAAATATAAGAAATTAAAATCAAAATTATTTTAGAATAAAATATATCATATTTTTTTCCTTTATATTTTTTTAATCGTAAAATCAATATAACTTTAGATATATTTTTTAAAATTAACAAAAAAATTCTCTATACCTGACTGTTTGTTTAAGTCAAGTTTAAAATTAAACCTTGTAAAAATTATTTTGGAATGATTCAATCAGAAAATTCAAAAATAATTTTAATAGTTGTTAAACAAACTATAAGAATAAAACTGGAAAAAAAATAAAATAAAAGGAAAAGAAAAAAGAAAAGAAAACAGTAAAAAAAATGATTGAATTGAAAAAAAAATGTTTATATTAACTTTGAAACTACATGATGATTCTCATCATCACATGCAACCAAGAAGTAGGGGTGTTCACAGTCCGGTTCAATCCAGTTTTAACCCAAAAATTCAACCGAACTGGAAAATAGTATTCCTTATTAATATAACCGAACCGAATCGAGAACCGGTTTTGTTTGGTTGGGGTCAGTTTTTTAGCATTCAAAACCAGAAAAACAGAAACGTTTTTGTTGCTACCGTTGTATGCCTTAATCTAGGACGTAGAGATTGCTCTTGAAGGTTATCCAAGGATGAAAAAAATCAAAATAAGTTGATGTATACCTTAATCTGGGACACGCACCTGCATTTAGCAACCGATTGTTACTGCTTGTAGAGCAATCTCCACGACCCCAGGCTTCATGCCAATGGAGGAACGAATGAGAGAGAGGAGCACAAAGGAGTGGGAGCCGGAGGGAGGGAGGGAGGGAGGGAGGGAGGGAGGGGTGGGGGGGCTGGAGGGAGGGGGAAAGGGAGAGGGTGGCTGGAAGGGTTAGGGTATTTAGGGTTAGGATGTTTCTTTTTATATTTTTTTTAAATTCAATTAAACCGGTTCGGTTTGGTCCGATTCAATCGGTTTAAGCTTTTTTAAATCGGAACCGAATTGGACCAGGTGCTATTTTTTATTTTTTAATCGGTTTATTCAATTTTTTCTATCGGTTTGGTTTTTTTGGTTAATTGTTTCTTAGTTTTTTCAATTTAATTGGTTGATCGATTTTTTTTAACACCACTAACAAGAAGTTTTGAATTCCGCATTTAGCATTCTCTGATATGTACGAACCCTTGTGAAATTTCTTTACCAAGGAAGACCTTTCGCCAGTCTTGGAGTTTAAAGCTCGATATTTATGGTATTAAACTATTGAGTCACTACAGTAAATTACTCGTTCCGCAGCGCTGGTTCTTTACATTTTTTATTTAATATTTATTATTTTTATTATTAAATTATCAAATATATCGTTACAAATATCACCAACCCGATACTTTAAAAAGAAGCTAAATCTAATAAAAAATAAAAAATAAAAATACTCAAGATAACCTGAGTAATTTTTAAAATTAATGAAAAAAACCCTACATAAAGCAACAACAAAAATTATGGAGCTCAATATCCAATTGAATCAAATGTTAAAAAATAAAATAAAATAACGAGTTTAAAAAATAAACAAATAAACCTAAACAAATATCTTAAACTTGTGTTAATCTCTTAAGATCATAATCCGTTAAATCATAGACTCTAATCAAGAAGCTCAGTTTAATGTTGAATGATAAAATAAAAAAATCAATTTAAAAAACTTGTTAAGATAAAATAACAATAAAAAATAACGATTAAATCTGATATATAAATATAATGAAAAAGGATGAAATCGTAAAAAAAAAATCAATCTAAAAAACTATCCCAAATAAAATAAATAGCAAACAATAGAATAAAGATCAAATCTAAATTCTAAATTAAAAAAAATTGATAGAATTTTTTTTTCAATTCAATGAATTAATTAAAAAAATAGTAATTAAAAAGCATAGATCAAATCTTAAAAAAAAACAAATTAAAGGATTGATGTAAAATATTGCAAGACTAGACATGAAAACGAAAGATGAAAGAGAGAAGAAGAGGGCAAAAAAACAAGGCAACCACCACAAAACCAAAAAGAATTCAGGTAAAGCTCATCGTGATGAATCAAAAAACACTAAGAAAGCCTTTCTCTTTTTTTTCCCTGAGCCACTGCACGAGATGCTTTTAGATAAAATAGTGACTCATTGATGCGTTCCACAATTACACTAATAACTTTTTCTTTTTTTATATATTTTATTAATTAAATTAGTAAATCACCCTATGACCATATAGATATTGCAAAAATAACCAATGTGAAATGACTAATATATTCATAAAGCCAAGCCTAAGAATTTTTGGTTGCATGGGTAGTAATTTTTTTTATAAAAAAAACTCTAAATCAAAATTAATTATTATTTATTTTTTTTGCTTTTGAGATAACCAAGTAATTTAACTAATAAAAAATTATCAAAGGACTAAGTTACCCCTAAACAATTTTAGAATGATAAATAAATCTATGAGAAGACTATTTTACCCCAATACCACATCATTGGTTCTATAATACACAGACAAGAAAACCTTCAACCTGACCATAAATAACATCACGGGGATATGAGTAAACCCTAAACAAAAATGTACATGATCTTGATTCCTATTAATTAAGGACTCAACCTTCATGCAGGTAGAAGACAAGCGAAGCACATCTCGCTTCATTGGACTCCTTAACGTCGTGGCAATTGGCAATTTGAACTGCAATAATGTCAAATTCCAAATACTTGGAAAATTCACTGCCAAATATCGTGGGTTCTAAAAACTAGATTGAAAATTGTGGAGAGAGTGCCCCCACTATTTTTTATGCAAACAATCTGGTGCTTCGACAACAGTTACATAAACATAACTCGCATAGAAAGCAGACATGAATTCGGCATGACATCACTGAAATAACATGGATCACCATCCATCATCGCATTGCTAAGGCTCTCTGCAAAGACAATTCACAGGTATATTTTCTTTCCACATTCACATGTAAAATGTTTTTCACAAGAGGCCTCAATCATGCCCTCCCATAAAATCAATTCTCTACAAATCATTTAAAAAATCCAAACCGCAAAACCTTCATATGCATTATTTGCAACATCAAATGTACACATTATGTATAGAACTTGAATCAAAACCTTGGATCGCATTGACAGGTTGTCCGTCTCATATCAAGCCCTTCCAGCATTACCATGCCGTTGGTTTCTGAAGTAGCTAAGAAGGGACTGCGCCTGCAAGCAACCAAAAACTCATTGTCATAAACTTCCAGAAAAGAGATGAATGTAGAAAAGCATCTTCAACCTTGTACCTTTTCCTTAGCCCTTGGAGTGCCAGATTGAGACAGTGCCACTAATGGTGGGACAGCACCTTCTTGGAGCACCATGTGGCAAAACCTACTACTATTCGTGCAAAGCTGCAAGAGAGCAGCGGCTGCATTTTCCTTCCCTCTTGTAGAACCCAACTCAACGACCTCAACCAGAACAGGGATCCCACCCTCCTGACCAATGGCATTCCTTCCCTCAGGAATTGTCGCAAGATTTGCCAAAACAGCAACTGCCTTATCAACCATCCCAGCTGCCGGGTCCATCAAGTCCACAAGATGTTTAACAGCACCAGCTTCTACAATTCGGGCCTTATTTTCATGAAATATTGACAAATTAAACAAAGCTGTGGCTGCATCCTTCTTACCCCTTGGAGTCCCATTACCCAGTAAATCAACCAGGGGTCCAATTGCCCCAGACCTCCCAATTCTGACCTTGTTATCCTCAATCACAGAGAGGCTAAAGAGAGTGGCAGCTGAGTTCTCTTTAGCCTCGGGGCTTCCTGTTTTAAGGACATGAATCAGGGGCTCAATAGCATCTGCATTTGCAATTGCTGTTTTGTTGTTATCATTTATTGATAAGTTAAGAAGTGCGGTGACAGCATTTTCCTGGATTTTTTTGTCTGTTGAGCGGAGCAAATTAACCAACAAGCCAATGGACCCACAATTTGCTATAACAATCCGGTTATCCATGTTGTGCTTAGCAAGTAGCCTCAGTTTAGCTGTTGCGTCTCTTTGAATATCAATTGAAGTGCTCCTCAAGTCCTCAACCAGCTTCCGAACTTCCATTTCAATGCCAGCAAGATCAGCTTTTGTTTCAATAGCCGGAGAAGAAACTATCCTTGGCACAAGCCTATCAGAAGGCCGGCGCCAAGCTGTTTGGCTTCGAGACCGTGTATCAACCAAAAAGGATGGGAACTCAGGTTCTCTGTGCGGGGTGTTCAAGGTAGAAGATGCCTGTGGCTCTGGCTTCACCTCCCCAGAAGTATCACTGCTGTAGGAAGTAAAATGGTTTGAGAACTCTGTTGATTCATTGGCATCTCCTGATGCTCCTTGAGGAAAGGCTGCATGAGCAAGTGCACTGGAGGCTGATGCACTTCTGTTGTGGTTCTGAGATAGCAGACCATCAGCTCTAACAGCAGTTGAAACTTCATTTCTAGATGGTGATGCAGACTGGTGGCAAACTGAATTCAAATACCTCTCTTCTGAGTTACCTGACCTTTCTTCAGAACTCATTAATGATATTCTTGCAATATCCAAACCCTGGCCATTTCCAACTGCACCTGACAAGGAACCCTCAGAAGTAGAACGGGGATGCAGTGGAGAACTTCCCTCTCTATGGATTCCACTGGAAGAGATCATGCTCCTACCAGGTGAACCAGCAGACCGATTTGACTCAGGAGACAATGGTTGGTTTTCCCACAAATGAGGAAGAGCATGTGAATCCCTGGATGCAATAGACTCTACATGCACAAGAAGTGGTGAGGGCTGATTGAAGCTCATGGACTTTATGGGATCAGGAAGCTTCACATTGTTTGACTCACACCAATTTGCAATCAATGCCTTTACAGTGTAATTAGGTATGAGATTAGTGTGAGCCAGAGTCTGCCGTGTCTTGGGACACACAGTGAGACCAAGTTCAATCCAGTTTTTAATGAATGCCCTCTCATAAGTTTGCCCTGATGCCACAATTACTGGATCCGTCATCAACTCAAGAGAGAGAGGACAACAAAAATCAGCAGGTATTGGGACCGGGCTAGATGTCTGTGACTGCTTTATCAGAACAAGGCGTTCATGTATGCGGGTCACCAGGGCAATCATTTGATCAATAAACTCAGCTTCTGCAGTTTTCTCAGCTTGCTCAGCATTCTCCTTAATCTTCTCTAGGGCCACTGCTTCAATCAAAACCTCCTGATTGGACCTTAAGCACAGGCTGTCTGCAATTTTCACCAGGATCTCTGAGCTGGGTCCACCACCCTCCTCTTGGTCACTTATAGCTTCTTTAATGATGGATGATGTTTGCTCATATACAGAATGCTTAATTTTCTGTATGCAGTTCTGCAATCAGACATTCAATTGTTAGTTCATAGCTTACTGAGGTGTATGCTATTTCTATAAACATTATTGCTACAAGCTTAAAACAAGATTTTGTGGACAAATACCTCAATAGAAGATGAACTTAATTCATCCGGGAGTTGTTGATGGGAAGCCTTCAATAGCTGAAAACTATCCAGGCCCAGATTACGTATCTTCAATGTCAACGATTCAATTTGCAGAACCTAGACACCATGTACAAGAGAAGCTTAGCCAAAACAAACCTGACCATTTTAAAAGGGTAGAACATTTGGCATTATCTTTTTGTTCCTATTTTCAGTAAGTAGCTCTATACATTATGCACAAGTAATGACAAACATAAAGAAGATAACAGTTCATACTGAAAACTAAATGAAGGCATATAATTCAAGATTTCAACTTTCATTGTTCTATGAATGAATATCATAAATTAAATGCCTGCATTCAACTTCAAGAAACAAAGTATGAAGAAATGACAACAAGAATGAAGATGAGGATAATGACAGCAATGGCAACAATTCCCAAGCTTCAACTAATCAAGTTCCACAGATAGATGCTTCCAGGAATTTCACAGGTATAGAGATCTAAAAACAAAGTGAAGCCTGTTCCAAGGCACTGCTGGCTCCCACTATTTGCAAATTTAAGCTTTCTCCAACCTGGCCCCCAGCACATTTATTTACCAGCATTTGCAGTTATTGCATTTCAGTTCCAGAGAAAAAAATCTTATATATAAATGAAATTACCATCACAGGAAATGAAATAAATGCAGTGAACAGATGAACTAGACTGGCACCACCAGCACTGCATCTGTCATTGTTAAATCAACAACCTAGCACCTTGTTTTCAACAACCAAAGCAAAAATTCTTATCAACGTGACTACCCTCCACCTTTGCTGTTCTTCAACTCAAACATCCGTGCTACATTCTCACCTTTTGTCACAATGACTAACGGCAAGTTGGTAATAGAAATATAAAGAAAGGGATTCAATATCATTACATAAGCTAACAGCATATGAAAAGGTCAAACAGGAACTAATCATGAAGAAGCTAAACCAAGGCAAGCTTTGATACCACCCTGAAAATCCATGAGTAGAACAAACATGCCATCTATAATCACAAAAATATAGTTGAAAACTTACAGAATAAACTTTGCTTGACAATGGTTGCCAGCTCTCAAATATCTCCCTCAATTCATCAACAGATCGACCTAATTCTAGAAAATCCTTATTAAGCACTTCATCAGAAGCTACTTCAGAATCAACAATGGCATCAAATACTGGCTTCAACAACTTGAGTATCTCTTCTGCCTTCTGGTAGTACTTCTGAACTGGATCAGAACTGATGTTATCATCCTTTGATAAATGTAAGAAGGTAGAGATGGTTTTGAGAAGCACTTCTAACAATGATATCTCCATCACACCTGCATTACCGGAAAAAGGAAAGAACCATCACTAAACTAGCAAATCATTACAGTGGAGACTCTTTAGAGCTAAACATAGAGTTCAATCAGAACTAACAAAAAGCACAGATTGTGCTACATATGCAAAGGTTGAAAAGATTATCAATAGTTGCCGTATATTCATTATGTATCAGTCATTTAAACTTGGCATTTTGACACACTTGCCTACTGACACTACATGATCAGGGAAGAAATATGGTGCTGGATAAAACTATAAGTCGTCGTGATATTTTCCACCCTCAAATGTTCTGGGCATTCAAAGTTGATCTCCAACAATAGAAACAATTAAACCTAGAACATAACTCCATGAACTTCTATACTTCATGCTCCAGGCTATGACAAGACATGGAGGTAAGGAGTAGAGATGTCAGGCACTGTCTCTTCCAAACATAGAGCAGGCTATAACAAGCATGGTGTTAGATAAGTTGTGCTGAAAAGGTGAAAAGGTGCCATAGTGGTTGTCAGGGGTGATCATTTTCGGTTCGGTTCGGTTTTTACCCTTAAAAAACAACCAAACCAGAAAAAAAAAAACCGAAACCGGTCCAAACCGACCTGTTTCGGTTCAGTTTCGGGTCAGTTTTTGATGCCCAAAACCAAAAAAACCTATATGCAAATTTTTTATGCCCAGTTTCCTCATCAGTTACTTGCATCACGGTTGCTTGTTCACTTCCTGTTAACTCAATTGCAGTGCGGTCCATGGATTGTTTAACCCCAACAAATCTCATAGAAGATGTAAAGCAGGATTCTGGCCCTAGCGACTGGAGATAAAACCAAATAACCCAAAAACAAAAACCCATCACCTCATAAACAAAAACCAACAGATCTCATCAGTAACCTTGTTTCCATCACCTCATCAACAAAAACCCATCACCCAAAAACAAAAGGAGAGGAGAGGAAATTGATGCCTACCCATTGATGCTTCTGTGATGTACTCGTACTGAACAAAAGAACTTGTCTGAGTTCTCTCAAGAACTTGTCCTCTAGGCTAAAATATTTTGGAGAGGCGAGAGGGAGAGCCTCTAGTACTGGGGCGGCTGCTCTGATTAGGAACCTTTTTTTTTAGCCTCTGGTAATCTGTTAAGGTTAGGCGAGAGGGGGGCAAAAGTTTCTATTTATACCAGTGGTGGTTAGGGACCTTTTTTTTTAACCGGTTCGGTTCAGTCCGGGTTAACCGGTTTCTGCATTACAAAACCGAAAACCAAACCGAACCGAACCGGGATTTTTTCTAAATATTTTAATCGGTTTAATCAGTTTTTTTTCTCAGTTCGGTTTTTTTGGTTAATTTTTTGTCGGTTTACTCGGTTTATCGGTTTTTTTAAACACCCCTAGTGGTTGTTTAGAAAATGACACCTCATTGTACTGGTACTTGTTTGTTAAGAGAAATTTTAGAGTTCTAATGGAGGAAGGCAACAATAAAAGCTCTTTAGAAAAAGATGAAGCGAGACACAGTGGATGAAGTGCACCATTCAATGTCTCACAAAATGGGGGATGTGCCTGAAAGGTTAACCTTTCATGTTCAAGCATTATGTTTTATAGGGACAAAGCAAAAGACTGAAGTCCAGGGAGGTGTAACTCAATTCACCATAAAAAAGCATGTTAACTAATGATTCATTCTCAGCATGTGATCACAGATCAAGAATCATTACATTAGGAAGTCAATCCAAACATCTGAAGATGCAATGAATTCAAACAAAGTAGAGATGGCTAACAAAATTCTTTAAGATGGAGCAAAGGATCTAAATCTTATAAACCCCATGCAAGGTCTTTGCACTCCGAGGTCTAGCAAAGTCATAGCTAGATACAGTAAACAAGGAAACTTATCCAAAAAAACCCACGAACAGAGCAAGAGAAAAAAATCTGCCACAATCTTTGAAGCAGGTTATCACTTGAGTGGTAGTAATGAAGAAAGCAGTATCCACCTGTCTCATCATAAATCAACTGGCTATTAGGAAACTCTTTCTTAGTTTCTAAATATTTAGAGGTAGTTTACTCGATCATAAAAATGAAAGAAAAGATGTCGGATTGGAGAGTGACTCCCTACTGCAAGTCTACAACTAAGGAATGTCAATAAGCAAAACAGAGATTGTATCAAAGAATAAAAGGAAAATAGCATACCAAACTAACCAAGATAAACAATGATAATGCAAATAGAGTGACACAAAGCAAGGGTTATAAAAGCTATTTCTGTACAAATGGTATTCAATTTATGAAGTAATTATGCGACAAGTCATTTCAATCCCAACAAAGAGAGAATTGATGCCAACACAAAACTTGACAGAATCATTGCTCAATGAAGCATTCAGCCAAATGACAAAGGTATGTTTACATGATTCCTTGTACATTAATTAGTTGGCAATATCAAGAGCAATGTCTCCATCAAATCTTTAATACTCAACACTTCTCTTGCCACTTCCATTGAGGTGCTTCTTGGAGCCAAACACAAGATGGAGACAAACTTACTAATGTTTATCATTGTAGGACGACAGCATTATAAGTCCTACAGCTTTTCGAGCTTTTCTACTTGAGTCCTAATACTTTATTTTGTAACAATTGAATGTCACAATTACCAATTTTGTATCAATGTATTTCCTAAATGGGATGTCTTGTAACTCCAAATTGACCCGACTGCAAAATTATCAATGTCATCACTGATCTGGCATGCAAATAAGCTAAATGTTTTTAAACACAAAGTCAGCTAATGGCACTGCATCATCTGTCATCTGATCTCGAAAAATAAAAATCAAAAAAAGAACTGGAATTGCATCTCTCATTCTAAATGCCCCAGAATGCTTCCCAATCACAACCCAAGTATCACCATCTGTCCATGTCCCAATTAAAAGCCTAAAACCCAACCTAATTTTAAATTCCAACCTCCAACTGAAGCTTCTAAAGAAACCATACACCTGTCAAACATACTGGCAATGTGTATCTCATGGCATTGTCAACTACAATTTCTAAGAACCAACCAAATGTTGATCCTGAGATTAACATCGTAGCAATTAACTGTACTAAACCAAATCCAAATAAGATAAAAACAATCACAAAAATCTAATTGTAACCCTGCAATTAAAAAATGATCTTGGCCCTTATGATCGACAGAAAGTTTGATTATCTTTGCTTCATTGCTTCCAGTTCAGAGGCTCTGGTATGCGGTGTGAGTAAATTTGATTTAGATTGCAGTGTTTCCCTAAAGTTTCTCGAAGATAGTCAAAGATAGGACTATGGTGGCACTCAGTGTTAAAAACAATAGCAATGGTTCCAAAGGAGGATGGTTTGTCATGGGACTGAGATCAAGGATGAATATGAGAGTTGATGGACTTGTACCATGGAAAGGAAATAAAAGAAAAGTCAGAGGATAAGAAAGGGGGCTATGGATGTTTATCAAGAGCATGGTTCTTCCATTGGAACCCTTGCCAGGATGGTAGAGGCATTGAAGAAAGGTGGAAACTTTCAGGTTTCAGGATTTGCACAGACGTGCAAGAATCATTTAGTTTTGATTTTATATCTTAGTCTCAGTCCCTATGAATGTGAAAGTGATTATGTGTCTCTACATTTAGCCTATCCGCATGCCATACCAATCATGGCATAAGCAATTAATTGCCACATCAGCTAGGAGTTAACAGACATTGCATTTAAGATTACATTGATAAAATCACATTTAATTGTTAAAAATTAACGGATTCGGGCACAGATAACAAAATTAAGAAGTCTTAGGCTTCTAACGCAGTTCTCCCTTATTAATCCTATTCACAGAAAAAGATAAACACATAAATGAAACAATAAGCAACTGTACCTTTTTTTTCCCCACAAGCTTGTCACTTCAACTACTCAAATAATATCTCATTATTTTGACATCCATGATAATCTTATGAAATTCTTCAAAATTGTGCTCTCAACTAAGGAAACCCCTGTAAAAACCAAATAAAGTCATGGTCTGAAAAAATTCTGATATTTAAAGTTTGGAGAAGAAATTGAACACGCACAGGGAAGGAAAAAAAAATTCTCAATAATCATGGCTTCCTAGCCAAGGTGACCATGTCTTCATCCTTACAGCAAGTAATAAATGCCAATATTTTTGTGAGTGCCAATATTTTTGTGAGTGGAAGATGAACGGTATAAATTGATTCCTGCACTCAAATTCAGCAAGGATCACTGGTCTAGGGCAATGATATAATCCAACTGCTAGTTAGAGACTTGAGAGCAACCATTTTATACAAAATTATCAAAATGAAGGACTTTCTAGGTTACTTCACAAGATCACAATTCAGCAGGACCATAATTTGGTCGTTTCCTTTTTGTCTCTTTCAAATATCATATTTTCTTGCTTAGAACTCTTTCACACAAAGTTTCCAGGAATTCAACTGATCTGTTTCATCAATGATAACACACGCAAATAAAGCCGTTTTTTTTTCCCCTTTCATTGCCAGTTTTAAACTTGTGTCTACCACAATCACCCTTTTCTAGATGGATCATTTCTGAACATACAGTGTGTATATTGATGATATTAAGGATAAGAACTTTCATATGGCTTCAAACATGCATGACAGTTAGTATATTTTGTCACCTATCATGAAAAAGGAAATTTCTCACTTAATTTAAAATTCTCTCTCTCTGAAAGGTTTCCCAAGTAATTACTTGCATTCACTCCTCTTCCCCTCAAATAGGATCTGTATTGATTCGCGCAACCCCAATCTCAACTGAAATTTAAACATGCTGTTTTCAAAACCCAAAAAGAAACCAAATGTTCATAGGTTGAAATTACTGAGACATATGAGCCCAAGGAAGGAACAAAAAACATAATGCATGGGAATTTTATGGGAGAAAAGAAATGAAATTCAAATCACTAGAATTCATAATATCAAGGTAGCATAAGAAGCCTAGCTTGCACCCATCAATCAACCAAATGGGGAAGTTAGACCCGATTTGATTAGAATGCTTCAAAATATCAAAACCTTTTAGTACACTTAAAATCGAATAACATAGGTAATACTCAATTCAACCCCACCTTCTAACTTAACCATTCGAAGACAATAACAGCTAAAACCCCCCTTTTCCGATAAATAAAACACACCTCCTGCATTTCAAGCTTCCACAAGCATAACTTTAAGCCCAGATTGAAGCTTTGCTAACACTCCCCGTCCATTCAGTCCTCAATTATAACACTAACAAAAACTTTCCCGAATCGGAGTTGCTAATTTTTTTTTATTTACTAAAAGCTTTGGCATCCTAAAAGCGTTTCAAATTAATACAAAGTGAAGATGGCATAGAAGCGCAGAATTAATCATTTGAGCTTAAAAAGGAAAGAAAAAAAGGCAGTGGATCAAAATAGTCAAAACTCCAAAAACAGAGACCAGAGATGGAGGAAGTTTAGGCCTTGATAGTCTAAATTGGAAACCCTAAAAAAGCAAACATTTGACGAATTGAGCAGCAGCAGCAGCAGCAGCTGGATTATGTTAAAGAATAAAAGATAAAGAGAAAACCCTAAGATAGATCATCAAATAAAAGGAGAATATCTTTACCTGTCTGTTGAATGCAAGCCGGAAGACGAGAATGAAACTCCCAATTATATTTCTAAATCTCTCATCTCCACCATCATCACTATCGTGATAGATAGAGAGAGGTTTTTTTGTGTTTTGTTTTGTTTTATTTTATTTTAGAATTCGCTTTCTTTTGGAAAAAGAAAAAGGAAAAATCAACTACGGATCTTCTTTCTTTCGCTTGCTCTCCCTCTTTGTAATGCTATGCAGGGGTTTTGTTCTTGTTGTTTTCTGTTTTTAGTCTTACTGGTCAACTTACCCGCCGCGGGTTCGTATTAAAATTTAACTGCTAGAATTTTAAAAACAAAATACACCGGTGCTGTTAATTTTTTTAACAGCAAGAAATATTTTAATTATAAAATGATAATTAAATGTATATTTTTAATAAAATAAATTGATGATTGCATGCTACAATAAATCTTAAAAAATATTGTTAATAATAGTTAAAAACTAAATTGAGAAAACCAGAGCTAGAAGTTAATATTTTATTTTTTTCTTATTTGAATAGATGTTAATATTTTTAACAAAAATAATAATTTATATTTTATTAAGATAAAATAACATGTTAGTACAATCCCTCTTTTTTAAAATAAAAATAAAAAACAATCAAAATAAATACCTATTCCTTCAATTTTTTTTATAAAAAACAATTTTGTGTAATAATTGTTTTAGAAAAAAAACTTTAGATGATGATAAATCAAATTAAAAAGCTTAATAATTAAAAAAAACTTTAGATGATATGAAATCAAAATAAAAAAGTATCCTTCTTTATCCATAGAATATTTTTGAAGACAACATCAAGTTTAAATTAAA
>Ga0325400_1004118_pt1 | contig 13396 bp, 7 predicted proteins | sample PopdelMetagenome_2_FD_205662 | JGI IMG/M metagenome (GOLD analysis project Ga0325400, IMG submission 205662) | Populus deltoides microbial communities from Bellville, Georgia, United States - Xylem-PdKOR-R1 | ecosystem: Host-associated > Plants > Phyllosphere > Stem > Wood/Secondary xylem... | reverse complement strand
ATTGAAGGCTCGTAAATTATAATGTAAACTGGTTTTTTAGTCCCTTGATTTGCATTTTGCAAATTAGAAGCCAAACTTGAAAAGCAATTGTTAATTATCAAACCGATGTTAGTGAACTAAGCTAGTGATCTCTTGTCATTCATTTAGTGGTTATTTAAAAAAATTTTGTATTGTGTTTACGGGTCTTTCAGACATTCTTATTTGCTGATCTCATCTATTTGGAGTAATTAATTCAGTTACTAACTTATTTAAACGCATTGCAAGCGAATCATTCGCACAAACATTTTATTATTATGAAATTTTTTTTCTTTGCTAGAAATTATTTTTTTATGTTTTTATATTATTTTAATATTTTAATTTAAAAATATTTTTTTAAAAAATAAAAAAAATATATTATTTTAATATATCTCTAAATAAAAAATATTTTTAAAAATATCTGTTATTATTCATTATAATACTATACCTATTATCTAAATCACATGGAAGCTAAGGTGGAAGTCCGCGTCCGATAGAAAAAAATTACTTGCTTCTATCTTTTTCCTTCGATGCAATGCGCCTGTCTTTCTGTCACTGAAATTGTCTGAAGTAAATCAATCAAAGGGAACAAAAGCTCATATTCACGAGACGAAAGAAAAGCAGTTCGAATCAACGGATAATTTATTCCCATTTCCCAGTGCCTTAGATGAGACGCCAGGGAATCTCGCAGACCGTGTGCTTTCTAACACCACCGCACAAAACCCATTTATTTCCCTTCCTTTTAATTAAAAAAATAATAATCCAAAAACTTTTTTTTTTTCCATTGATCATAGATTGTATGGGCTTATCTACTAATTCAGGTCAATAATAGATTATGGGCCTGGGCATCGTACGTAGATCTTGATATAATTAAAGCCCGGTTCAGTTATGAGTGCCCAGAGTGCGCGTTTTATTAGCTCGGAGCACAAGAAGTCTAGATGAGAGCGACAAATCTCGAAAAAAGATGCTGACATTTGAGGTCTGAAAAAATAGACTGACGACACACCTCCCTGTTAGGTTTCGTAGTTGGACAGCTCCTGTGATCTTGACCCTGGGCTATAAAGAGAGTGATATAGCCTATGGCCTTTGGCTAGCCACTAACGTGTACTTAACGACGAAAGTGTTTTGACCTTTATCACTCTCTTTAAGCTCTGTCTACTATTTTTTTCCCTCGAAAATAATTGAAGAGAAGTCACTTTTTTTCGTTTTGCCATGACATAAACATAATTTGCAGCCCAAAGGGGGAAAAAAGAATCGGTATTCCGTGGTGCGTGCCCCAGTCGAGCGTTTTCTTTCTTTTCTGTCTTACCTCGTCAAAGTCGAGTGTAATACTTTGTCTTGGAGTGCGTGGGCTTTTTAAAAATATATTTGTTTTAAATAATATTAAATTAATATATATATATATATATTATTTTTATATAATTTTGATGTACAAGTTAAAAATAAATAATTTTTTAATATATTTTTAAGTAAAAAATATAAACTACAATACCATTTAATTATGTTTTTTCTCTTTTGATATTTAGAACCCCACGACGGTGCAATATGGAAATTAAAAGGTTCGTTCTTGAAAAAAAAAACAAGAAGTATAAGAAGTGGTATATTTATTGAGCATAACTCTGATACTCTATTTTTTAGAAGAAAATTGTTAGTGATGGCCTTATAAATACGCCGCCAACACCACCATGTTCCAATCTCCTGCAGCACGTCTCTTCAAATATTATCAGCTCAGATAGCAACAATTCCAGATGAACTCTTAACCTACGCAAGGACACGTTATGTGTGCAGAGACCTAGAATTTAAGAGATATTCCAAGGCATGATCAAGTGAGGAAATATTCCTCGGATATCACAGGATGATCACATGTAAAAAGCAAATAATCGATATCAGTTCTGAATAAATATAATATTAAAGTACAAAAAAAAAATCAAGGGATCAAAATTAAAAAATAAAAACAGAGAAAAAAGAAAAAGAAAAATCACAGCGATCCCTTTACGTAATACAGTAATTCACTCTTTTCCTTCACACGTCACTGTTTGACCGTTGTATAGGTTATGTTTGTTTTACATTTTAAAAATTTTTAAAAGTTTTAAATTAATATATATTTTATAAAAAACATTTTAAAAAATAATTTAAACCACACTCATTTACGACCAGAACAGACCAAACTCATGAATTCACTACCAAACTGGTTCACCACGAACAGACACCTATGATTTTACCAACGCAATAACACAAACCCCGAGGTTCCCAGTGACCCAGACCACTTATAGGATTCTTCGCCCCACTATTCCCCTCTCGGTTCTAGCGGGTACCGAGCATCCACATCTCCAAGTCCACTCCATTTTCATGGCTCAGTGTCTCTTTCTCGATGAAAACCTTGCCGGAGCCTAACTCCTTTCCATCGTAACTCACCCGAATCTGCCTTTTTATCAGACACACAGAAGTTCTGTTCAGGTATTTTACTTTTAGTATAATAACTTCCTTTCCTTTTACATACCTCTCTTTTTTTCTTTCATGTTTGTTGAGACAACCCTCTGCTCTGTCTTCCTTTCTGATATAAAACTGGTACTGACAAGGGGTTTTGACTGGTTCAATCTTGAGTGTTTCTTAGATTTCTTTTTGGGGTTGAAAAAGAGGAGATTTTTTTTTGCAACATTACTTTCTAGGGAATGATTGCTAGAATGATAAAAAGGTGGATTTCCCCTTCATTTTTCCAGTGAGAAAAAAAAAAACAAGAAGAAAAGGGGGCTGTAAGTATTGTTGCTTAACTACTTACCACAGAAGTCTCATACTCAACATCATGTACTAATTGCCGATTAATTTACCGTATCATGGATTTATAACCAGGAAAAGAGAGCGAAAGTCACTACTCACTAATGGGAGTGTAAATAATCACGTTTCTTTCTCTGTTTTTTTTTTCTTCTCTTTTTTCCTTTTAATTTTCTAGTTCGTAGAACAAGAATCCTTGAGGTAAAAGCGAGAAACTATTGCATGGAGCTGGTTCATTCCACCAAACCAATCACTCTCTCTTGGTTTACCACTCCAAACAGTTATAAACCGTAGGGTCCGTTGCATCAACTAGTTAAAACTGTGCTGGACCAACGAGCGAACTAGTCCTTGTAAAAATTGCTCAGGTGAAAGCATGTCGGCATTATTTTGATCACCCTGGCTTGAAATGATAGCACTAGACTTGGACTGAACTCTGTCATGGCTATATTAAATAATTGATGGTATGGCAATACCAAGGAAAAAAATTGGCACCAAAAACAATAATGATGCCATGGCACTGCATGCCAATCTTACCATTTCTTTTCTTTTCTTTTCCGTTTTTTTTCCCCTCTTAAAGTGACAAGTGTAAAACTCCAACTCTCTCCAGTCTTGGTTTTGCAGAGGTGAGAACCATTAGACAAAATGCAGATGCTTATTGACCTATTTTGTGGGACTCGTCATTCCCCACTGGTTTAGCCAAGTGGAAAACGTGGGAGCTTGGGATGACCTGTTGAGGCTCACATCTATAGTTTGAATCCTCATTTATGCAGCCTGGATTATTGCATTGTGGCTCAAAGGACTGTTCACTCACTTGGAATTTACTGGTAAAAACTTGTTGCATCAAATCTAAATTACTAGATAAAGAAAAGCTACTTTGGTGGAATTTCATGTAGTTCATGAACATTAATTGGTTTCAAGTTCGAATTTATCTCATTTAATTTTTTTTTTAATGTATCTCCTTGAGTATATGATGATGCTGTCATTTTCTTTCTACTATCTCAGGGTTTGCTGAAGAGAATTAGCTTCTTCGCTGATTAACAATGAAGAGAAAGCGTTTACATCAGTCCAAGCATCCATTTAATGCACACCGTATGTATTACCTCCTTAATTCCCTTTCTCTCTTTTTTTATTTCTAATGTTATCCTTAACTTTACTTAGGAGCGAGCCCCAATACTGAGGAGCATAAGTTTTTGTTATTCTGAGCAATGAGGTCCATGCTAAATATAGGTTCATGTATTATCATAAATTGTTGGCCTGTGGAAGTTATATAAGCATATATGTGTTTTTTGGATAGCCAAATTGTCAGAGCCACATAATGTTTGAGCTAAGATGGGACAATCATAAAAGACAAATTGATGGCGTGAACCATCAAATTCAGATTTTTTTAATCTTAAAAATCATTTGTCCTTACTATTTATGCAGCGATGAAATCTGTGCGTTTGATCGTTAAGAATATTTCGATTTAAGTTGTTGAAGCCTGGATGGTTTCATTTTTCAAATGGCTATGGATTCCCGAAATATTTTTTTGCAATTGTATATGCATCACGTGTTGTGATAACTATCTTTTTAATATGGTTCTATTGATGCTTTATTCGCTTAGCTTTTGAGGCCTTATGCTGTGGCTCTTGGCAAAGCGTGGAGCTTATACAAATCAGGGATGGGGCTATGACTGTGCATTTTGTAGATAGCCATCATAGAATTGAGGAGAAGGGTCCTTTCTCAAACGTTCGAGTGAAGTCAAGGAAAGCTACTTCATCTGATTGCACATGCTTTCTGAGGCCTGGTATTGATGTTTGTGTGCTTTCATCTTCTGAGCGCGCGAAGAATACTGGGGAAGGAAATTCAGAACCTGTAAGTGACCTTTTCATGTTGCTGCATTACTGAAAGCTCTGTAACTATGAGAGGACTATAGATGGTGTACATTTATCACAATCTTGCTTATTGAGTGTTTACAACTGTTTGCATTTCTTTAGAACAGCACATGACTTAAACATGATTGAAAACGTTCTTGTGGCTTAATAAATGCACATCATAATGCACAAAACATTGAATTGCTTCCTCTAATATCCCTGTCACCCACAGAATACATAATAATTTTCCTGCTTGGAAGAGCTTCTCGTTAAATTTTGCAGCAGTTAAATTTCAAAAGTTATGATGTTCATATTTAACGTTGTTTTTCACATGCTCTTTCTCATGTAGGTGTGGGTTGATGCTAAGATAAGTTCTATCAAGCGGAAACCTCATGTATCTCACTGCTCATGTCAATTTTTTGTTAACCTCTATGTGAACCAAGGCCCTCTTGGTTCAGAGAGAGCCAGACTTAGTAAAGAAACTGAAGCAGTAGGAATCAATGAAATTTCTGTTCTTCAGAAACTTGACAATGATCCATGTGAAGCAGACAACAATCAGCAAGAAGCTCAGTTCTATCGTTGGGAATTTTGTGAGGACTGTTCTTTAGTACAAAGAAGCAAACTCTTTTTGGGGAGGTTTTCAGCTGACCTTACATGGCTGCTTGTAGCATCAGTTCTGAAGCAAGTTGAATTTGATGTAAGGTCAGTCCAAAATAAAATTGTCTACCAAATTTTGGGTGGTGAGAATGAGCACTGTTCATTAAAATCTAATAATCACATAAATTGTGTAACTTTCAAAGTGAAAGACAGTATTTCAACCCCATTTGTGGTCCAATTGGTTCCCACTGATGCTTGTAGTGAAGCAGGCCATATTAGTGACACCAATGGGACCGAACAATCACCATGCTATGATGTTATGAGTTTGCGGCGGTCAAAGCGTCGAAATGTACAACCTGAACGCTTCCTTGCCTGTGATGCTCCTGCAGAGACAGAAATTGGCTGGGTAAGATCCCTGCCATACACACCACTGAAGTGGAAGGCAGAAGAAGAAGAAGAAGAAGAAATGCACTTACCACTGGCATACCTGTTTGGGACACATGCAGGTGCAAGTTGTGCAGAAGAGCAAACATGCAATGAAGTGGGAGTTAGTTCTCCTAAACTAGAACTCTTGGAAGGTATCCCTGTTTCCAGAACCAAGACTTCCTTGAAGGAGAATAAATCAAATGTGGTTAACAGAAGAGATCACCAAACTGAGCCCGGGGAGGTTCGAGCAGGCATGGCTAAGAGAAGAGAATGCCAAAAGTCAACCATGGCTAACCGAATAGAACACCAAACTCGACTCGGGGATGCTGAATCAGGCATGGCCAACAGAAAAAAGCATGGAACTCAAATTAGGGAGGTTAAATCAGGCGTGGCTAACAGAAGAGAACACCAAGATCAACTTGCTATTGTTCCTGTGCATACTGAAGATGTTCTGGCAACCTTTGAACAATTTGATTCCCCTGTGAAGACTCCTGAACCTTATTCACAAGCGTTTATTGAATTTCCGATTAGTTATTACAGAAAAAAGAGTTCTCCTGCTGCGCACAGGAAGAATGATCGTGATGAAGATTTGATGTTCGGAAATGGATGGGGTGGAAAATTTTCTAATAAGAAAGTTCAAAGAGCAAGATACCGATCCACACATTTAAAGCAGAATGATTCTTGTGCGCCAATGACTTACAAGCGGACAGCCTTAAGTGCTGGTGCTTACAATAAACTCATAAGTTCTTATATGAAGAACATTGATGCCACAATCAAGTCAAAGGAGGTGCCACGCATTATTGACCAGTGGGAAGAGTTTAAAGCAAAACATAGCTCAGATCAGAAGGAGAAAATGGAACCATCTGCGGTTACGGATGATGGAGAAAGCTCAGAAACTGAAATGTTGTGGAGAGAGATGGAACTATGCCTGGCATCAGCATATATACTTGAAGATAATGAGGTAGAACTGTTAATTTGATTTGATTGTTTTTTGTACAGGTGCGTTATTTTTATATATTCATATCACTTATACCGTATTTTTTTCTTCATTACTGTTTCTGATTGGCTCAAGGATTTGCAGGCTCTACTTTCCACTCGGACTGCACAGAAAAATTGCCAGCATGAATTCAAACTGGATGAAGAAATTGGGATATTATGCCAAATATGCGGCTTTGTGAAAACTGAAATAAAATATGTTTCAGCACCATTTGTAAGTCAAATTTTTAAACCCATGATGCCAATGTTTTCAATGTGGCTGCTGTACCTCGTTTATTAGCCCTCTGGATAGACGAGTGAGTATGAAGGGGAGGCACTTAGTAGTTATAATTAGGTATCCTACTGCTTGTGTAATGCATACTGAATTTCATCTCATTGCATTTTGGTTGGTCTTTGACCTTAGTCTCCTAGGTGGGGTAGTTTAATGGCAGGTTCCAACTTCTGTTGTTCAGTTTCAACAATTTTGTATGGGAGTATCTAATGCTATTGTTTCAAACAGAATCCTGATTATACTATGCGCGTTTACATTTCTCTAGATGGAACACGCAGGCTGGACTGCAGAAAGTAAGCCACAGAATGAAGAGGATTCGGAGCTTAAACCTGATGAAGTTGAGGGCTCGAGTCTTTTTGGCAATCATACTTCAGGTGAAGATGTGCCTGTATCAGAAGTGAATGACAATGTTTGGGACTTGATCCCTGAGCTCAGACCGAAATTACACATGCACCAGAAAAAGGCTTTTGAGTTTCTATGGAAGAACACTGCTGGATCCTTGGTACCGGCACATATGGAAAAAACATCTAAGAAGATAGGTGGTTGTGTTGTTTCTCATACTCCTGGAGCTGGAAAAACATTTCTCATCATTGCATTCCTTGTCAGCTACTTGAAGTTGTTTCCAGGAAAACGACCTCTGGTCCTTGCTCCAAAGACAACTCTCTATACCTGGTACAAGGAATTTATCAAGTGGGAAATCCCTGTTCCAGTTCATCTTATCCATGGCACCAGATCTTCTAGAGTCTTCAAGCAGACTCCAGCAGCGCTTCGACGATCAGGTCCAAGGCCCAGCCAGGATGTTGTGCATATTTTGGATTGCCTGGAGAAAATGCAAAAGTGGCATGCACAACCAAGTGTGCTTGTCATGGGCTATACCTCATTTCTGACATTGATGAGAGAAGACTCGAAGTACAACCACAGAAAATATATGGCTAAAGTGCTGCGAGAGAGTCCTGGAATGTTGATACTTGATGAAGGACACAACCCCAGGAGTACAAAATCAAGGTTGAGAAAGGTTTTGATGAAAGTGGAAACAGATCTGAGAATATTGCTTTCAGGTACTTTGTTTCAGAATAATTTTTGTGAATATTTCAACACCCTTACCCTGGCAAGACCAATGTTTATCAAAGAAGTTCTGAAGGCATTAGACCCGAAGTTTAAGAGGAAAAAGAAAGGGGCACAAAAAGCACGTCATTTGCTGGAATCTCGCGCCAGAAAATTCTTCATAGATAACATTGCAAGCAAAATTAATTCGGATGAGGCTGAAGAGAAAATGCAGGGTTTGAATATGCTGAGAAACATGACTAATGGGTTCATTGACGTGTATGAAGGCACAGCTTCTGACACCCTTCCTGGTATACAGATTTACACCATATTGATGAATCCAACAGATATTCAACATCAGATTTTGGTGAAACTCCATAAAATAATGGAAAAATGCCCTGGATACCCCCTGGAAGTAGAGCTTTTGATAACTCTTGCTTCAATACATCCTTCATTGGTCAATTCTTCTGTCTGTGTTAAAAAATTTTATAATCTGGAGGAACTGATGGAACTTGAGAAGTTAAGATTTGATTGTAAGAAAGGGTCCAAGGTGATGTTTGTGTTGAATCTTGTGTATCGTGTAGTCAAGAACGAGAAGGTTCTGATCTTTTGCCACAACATTGCACCCATTAAATTATTCCTTGAATTGTTTGAGAATATCTTTAGATGGCAGCAGGGTAAAGAAATTCTGGTTCTTACAGGGGAACTAGAGCTGTTTGAACGAGGAAGAGTGATGGATAAGTTTGAGGAATTGGGAGGGCCTTCAAGGGTTCTACTTGCGTCAATTACAGCTTGTGCCGAGGGAATAAGTTTGACAGCAGCTTCACGGGTAATTCTTTTGGACTCGGAGTGGAATCCTTCCAAGACAAAGCAGGCCATTGCACGAGCTTTTCGGCCTGGCCAACAGAAGATGGTTTATGTGTATCAGCTTCTGGCAACAGGCACAGTTGAAGAGGACAAGTATCGTAGGACAGCATGGAAGGAATGGGTCTCACGCATGATATTTAGTGAGGAATTTGTGGAGGACCCTTCTCGTTGGCAAGCAGAAAAGATTGAGGACGATGTATTACGGGAGATAGTAGAGGAGGACCGGGTTAAGTCATTCCATATGATAATGAAGAATGAGAAGGCTTCAACAAGTTGATGGTAGACTACCTTCCTTAAAGAGTAAGAAATTTCCTGGTTTTGTTACAGTTTCCTCTTGTTTTTTTTTTTTTTTTTGTCTTTCTCTAGCTTAATCATTATATCTGTTTTTCATTTATAATTATCAGGGCGTCAATATTGCTTATGTTTCTCTGTGGTTCCAAAGGTTCAAGTAATTGCTGCAATGGAGCTAACGGCAAATATAATAACTTGCTGAACCATGTCTTTGCCATTCAGAATAAGCTCCATGTCCAAGTTGTTCAAGCAGTTTCTTTGTCAGCAGGATAATATATCCTAATGCTGTTTAGCTTAACGAACTGGTTTAGTTTTCTGTCATTTCATTTCCAATGCTGTTAGATTATCATTCAAAATCACATTCCTAATTGCATTGGGAAAACTTTGTTCTAAACCTTATGCGTACATACATGTTAAGTCTTGACATGCTAGGTTAAAGAATCTGGTGCTTTGAAACCTGCCCGCAGACATCATGATAACTCAATTTAGCTTGAAATGCAAGTACCTGAATCATCTGATAAATTTCTCTGTTTTGATGCTTCATGGGATCATATTTTACATGGAACATGGTTTATTTTAATAATTGAGATGCTTCTTGTAGTCAATAATGATATTTATAGCTTGTTTTGCATCAATAATCTACTTGCATACTTGTCTTTTATGTTTTATCTTCTGATGCAAACCCATAAAGTTGTATCGATCATCACTTTTTTTTTTTATGAATAGTTCCAATGATTACTTTCTTTGGATTAATCATGTAGAACTGTTTGCAGGGAAGCCTCTTCTATTATTTTTATTTTTATTTTATTTTTGTGAGTAGCACAGTATCAACTAATATGAATCAATTTCATTCCTCTCCTGAAATGGTAACAGGAAGTTGAATCCACAATTTTTTTAGCTGCCTTTCGAGCCCGGCCTTACTTTTTGGGCTACATATAATTAACTGGATCGGGCTTTCCTGTCTTTTGAGATTATAATTCATGGGCATCCGGCCGACAGTAATCCTTTTGGTCTAAAAGAGGCCCACGTGCCTTTACAATTCAACATCAGCCTTTTATTTTTCTGTGAGCTATAAGCGTATCGCTTGAACGGAGCTTCCTTCATCCAAAGGCACCGGACAAAGGCATGGCGGATACTTTAATTATGCGGTTATCCATTCCTTGTCCAGACCGGAAGTTTGACCGGAACTTGACCGTGAGTGGAGAAAGCTCCTGCTACCATTACTTGTGAACATGTTTGTGCTTAATTATATTCGTGGTCAAATTTCGACTCGTTGTTGAGATGCATATGCAAGGTGATTGTGGAAATTACCCACACTAGTTGAGAAAAAAAGGTGAGTGGCTAACATATATGAATATACCTCTAATTCAGTAGTTGGAGATGGTGTGCGGTCATGTTCGTAAGCTTTTGCGTATATATAGAATTTCATCCAAAAAAAACTCACAGCGTCCTCCGGGCGCATGGTTCCCCGACATTATACAGACAGACGAGGAACGAATGAAATGGTAAGTTGCAATATTAAAATGAGAAACCGAGGTGGTCTTGGCATAACAATGTGCATCACTAACGGACACCACACTACAGTTTCGATTTTGAAGTCTTCGAGAAGTCTTTTACCGAGGTTAAATTGTTGGCTCTTCTTGAGAGGGATACGTATCTTATAGTGGTATTAAGTAGCGAAACCATGGGTTGGATTCGATGGATATACCACCATCAACTTGCAAAACTGTTGGCCTCTCAAAGATGACCTCAACCATGAACTGTTAGGAGCATCTATCAGCCGAACATCCACGATATGTCCCAAGTTGACGAAAATAAAATAAACATCAATTGCAACTTGGTCGTGAAAATTTATAACTTCAATTCGACTCTCACATATAATCCACACCAGATTAGTTTCCTTGACTAAGAATTCCATAGATCCGTTTTTAGTATATTGGGTTAATGAGGCAACTTGGCTGCTATTCAGAGTCTCGTTTGTATCTGATATAGGGAAGTTGTTGATTCATTCCAAGTCTTGGTGTTTTTCCAAGTCTCTTCGTAATGTTTTGACAATATTGAGTGAATGTTTTTTTGCCACTGCTTGCACTGCACGGCTTTCAATTGGCATTGGTTTACGAAGAGTTGCAGGTGATTCCCTTTTCTTTTTCGGTTGAAATTTCTCCTTTGTGGGAAGGTTTATAATATGTACTTGGCACAGCTTATTTTTATTTTGAAAAGCGAATTAAACGGAAAGTAAATTGGTGAAAATTTAATAATTTTTTTATATTTGATGATGTCATAAGAAAATAGTAAAATAATTTTTAGTTTTAATTTTTTTCAAATTTATTAAAAGAATGGGGAATGGGTTTGACATATAATTTAAGGATAAAATTAAAAAAAAAATAACAATTAAAAGAATGAAAATCAAATATGACAAATAAAAAAAATAAAAGGAGATTAAATTGAAAAAAAAATCATTTTCATAGAATATTTTAAATAAAATAGACAGCAATTAAAAGAATAGAGATAAAATATATATAGAAATTCTCAATTAAAAAAAGAATAAGAGAAATAAATAATAAAAAAATAAGGACCGGAGTTGGTATAAAAATTAAATTTTAAGGGATAAAATTAAAAAATATCAAAATAAACTATATAGCAATCAAAAAATTAAAGATCAAATTTGATATAATTAACAAATATCAGGATGTTTTTTATTTTTTCATAACTTCAAGAAGTTGTTAGAGAATAATATAAATTATATCCTGGGACCTCACTTAAAAGCTTAAGCTTTTGGGTTGAATTGGTTCTTTAATAAATATGTATTCTGCCCGAAATAAAAGGAAAATTCTTTCTTAAAAACTAAGGAATTTTTTTCGTTAATAGTAAAGTATTTTTTATTTATCAATTTTTTTTAATAGTAAATAAATATTAAAAAAATTGAAAGTAGTTTGGCATAAAAGTGTTGATTCAGTTACAAGATTTGGTTTTTTCTTTTTTATTTTATTGGAATGAGAACTGTGCTCCGAAAATTACACACGGATTATTCCAGGGCTAGCCTCCCTCCAAATATCATCTAACAAAACACGAATACAACCGGCATGGCTCTGTATAAATTTAGTGATGTATCGAAGTATTGTTTGTTTGTCTTAGGGAAAAAATAAGACACGAGGAATGAAAATATATTTGGTTGTTGCAATAGAGACAAAATCAAGTTCGAGGGACATAGAAGACATGGACAAGCCTATATATATATATATATATATATATATTCCTTTAAACATCTCATAATTTAAATATTTATCCTTACGTTCAGATTTAAACCATTCAATCCACATAACTTAATTTTCATCATTACATCTGAAAACTAGAAAATATAAAATTACAAATCATAAAGAAGAAAAAAGAGAAATATAAACAAGAGAGAGGTCGTAATATTTTATCAATTTAATAATTTTTAACAATTACAAAAAGAATAAATTAGAGTAAATTATTTTTTTATTGAATGACAAACAATGAATATCACTATTAAAAAATAATACAATAATTAAAACATAAATAATATATAAAAATAAAAACTGATCATATGATGAAAAAACAAATTCAAGATTGAATGTTAGCAAAAACAAATATACATTTGTGATGAAATTATTATCTTGCATATATTTTCAACTATATTTGATTTTAGTTTTGTGTTGGTATATAAATTTTATTTGATATATGATTTATTTATAATTGTTTATTTTATTATTAAATATATTTAAAGGAATAAATTATTGATTGACTCGGTCATAATATTTTTATCCATGATATCATTTTAACAACGAATTATCTTTTTCTAGATGATTATAAATCATTTTTTAACATTTATAAAACAAGTGAATAGATGGTTTTAAACTAGTTTTAAGAAATAACATGCATTATAAACTAAAATAAAATAAAAATAATGATCTCTATTCAACTTCTCTGGCAAGAAAATTGCATAGCAAACACTGGGTTAATTCCTCGGCGGCAGAAATTCAGGTACAAAAACAAGTGGAGTTGCGCCAGTTCCACTACTGCCAGCACCCAGTTCCAAACCAAGTAGTCCACAGAATAGATTCTGCAACCATAGCATTACACGAGAGGTTGTGTAGCATCTAAGGAAACAAATCCATAGAATAAAAGCTCGTGACCCACGAATCAATTATGCTCTCTCTCCAGGCATCGCATGCATGGGGCAGTCCCTCAATACAAGAAGAACCATCTCAGATCTATTGCCTTCCAGAAGAAGCATCTTCAACTA
>Ga0325400_1004116_pt1 | contig 13397 bp, 8 predicted proteins | sample PopdelMetagenome_2_FD_205662 | JGI IMG/M metagenome (GOLD analysis project Ga0325400, IMG submission 205662) | Populus deltoides microbial communities from Bellville, Georgia, United States - Xylem-PdKOR-R1 | ecosystem: Host-associated > Plants > Phyllosphere > Stem > Wood/Secondary xylem... | reverse complement strand
TACCTATCTGAATCATTCGCCATACTGCTTGGGCTACGAAGTCATTCATGGCGTGGAGGACAGCGATCATTATATTGTCCTGATCACCTGGACGTCCGTCGATGACCACCTGAACGGATTTCGCAAAAGCAGCGATTTCCCGCCATTTCTTGCGCTGATTAAACCGTTCATCAGCTCCATTCAAGAGATGAACCATTACGAACAGATCGGCGTTGGTCTGCGCAAGGAAAGTTAATGCAGCGCGCGCCTGACTTATCTGTTTATGGCCGGCAAATTCCAACTCTGTTCAATTCAGATACCCCTACTTACCCCTCACAAAAGTCCGGAGCAGAAGCGCCAGTGACTGTTGAACCTTCTGGCGTAAATTACCCAGCAGTTGCGGGTTTCCGCCCGTTTTTTCGAGTTCATTCAGCCCATCCAGCTGCTGCTGTTCAGCCTTTTTCAGTTCCGTAATTGGAAGGATCGTCAACACAACTCCATCGTCGTTGTGCACCAGGGCCAGCGCCAGCCACCGATTCTGCTCGACCTGATAGTGTTCGTCGTAAAAAGGCTGACCCGTTTCAAGCACCTGACGGATGAGCGGCAAGGTTCGTTCCCGCCAAAGCAGCATGGCCAGATCGCCCACGGATCGGCCCGGAAGCTGCTCCATTGATTTCCCCACAAACCGGCTAAGCGCTTGGTTGCAGACCGCCACCTGAAAATCAACCAGCTCGTACTGGGGGTTCCGCACGGGCTTCAGCAACCCGGTAGCCACCGGCGAACTGTTGACGACGACCTGCAGATTCTGCATTGTCTGCTGAATTTCCTCCACCAGCTTGAGGTCGCTGATGTCGCGCGCAATGGCCAGTACACTCTGTATCGAGCCGTCGGGCGCCCGTTCGGGGACCATGCTGGAAAAGAAATACACAAGGCCGTCGGGCGTTGGAAACGAGTTGTAATGCGTCTGGCGCTGACCCGAATCGAAGACGGCCTGTAGTTTAGCCATGTAGGGCAGCGCAATTTCGTCCGGCTGTCCCATCTCCTGATTGGTTTTCCCGGTCAGTTCGACGTTCGCTACGCCGGTTTTTCGCTCAAAGGCGGAGTTGGCGTAGAGTAGTTTCAGGTTCCCGTCCCAGCGGGTAATCACATCGGGCGTGTTCTCCATCAACGTCTGAAGTTCCTGCTGGGTTTGCGCCAGTTCCTGCTGCGTCGGCGGATAACTCGTCTCGTCTGGGCCTAAATTCGCCAGTTCACGCTGCGCCCGCAACACCCGCTCATGGGCATCCTGCAGCTGATTCATTCGGTTCTGCAACCGGAGACCAAGCGCCTGCAACAGCGTTTTGCGGTTATAAATTTCGGCGCAGCTACCGATGTACCCGTTGAATGCATCTTCGGGTCCAAACGTGGGTCGGGCGTTCATCAACATCCAGCGGTACTCACCATCCTGGCGCTTCAAGCGGAATTCGACCTGAAAAGGTTGTCGCCGACTGTTGGCCGCCCCGTACGATGCCAGATACATCTCCCGGTCGTCGGGGTGAATGGCGTGCTCCCAGCCCAGCCGAATCGCTTCTTCCAGCGCCTGACCCGTGTATTCCAGCCAGGCCTGATTGAAGAAAGTGCAGTGGCCGTTGGCGTTCGCAACCCAGATCAGGGCCGGCACTTTGTCCATGACCGTATGCAGAAAGGCCTCCCGCTCGGCCAGCAGCCGCTGCGCCTGCCAGTGATCCGTGATGTCTTCGATAGCCAGCAGGATAGACTCCTGCTGGCGGACGATCCGGCGGGCATTGAGCCGCAGCACCTTGACGCCAATGTTCGGAAAATGATGGTTGACCTCGTAATCTTCCACTTGCGTCTTCTGGGTAATGACCTGGCCGAGTAACTGGCGCAGTCCGGGTATGTCCCACTGGCGATTGCCCAGTTCGTAGATCAGCCGCCCTTCGGTTTGTTTTTCATCCACCTCAAAAAGCCGGTAGAACGCTTTGTTGGCACTCCGCACCCGCAGATCCTGATCCAGCACCAGCGTTGCCTCCCGAATCGTGGCGAAGATATGACCGGCAAATTCGTTGGCCTCCGACAACTGATCGTTGCGCACCTGCAACTCCTGGTTGATGGTCATCAGCTCCTCGTTGGTCGACTCGATTTCCTCCTTGCTGGTTTCCAGTTCTTCGTTGGTACTCTGCAACTCTTCGTTGCTGCTGATAATCTCCTCGTTGGCCGATTGCAGCTCTTCCCGGGATGCTTCCTGCTCTTCGATAATCGAGCGCATATCTTCCCGCAGGGCCGCTTTTTCCTCTTCCAGCTGCTTGATGCGTTTGCTCCGCAGGGCGGCCAGATCCTGACTGGACGGCAGGGTGGCGGGGACTTCCTCAAACAGCACCACAAAAAGCAGTTCCTCCTCGGGGCGGCTGAACGGAACCACTTCAATAGCAACGGGGTGGGTCTTTTCTTTAAGGGCTACTTCCAGGCCCGTCTTGCGTACCGGCCGATGCTCTTTTCGGGCTTTGTGGACCGCACTGCGCAGTTCGAAAACCAGCGAAGGCCGGGCCATCTTGAGCAGATTTAAACTGGGTCTACCGGCGGGATGTTCCAAAAAAAGGCCCGTTGCCCCGCGAAACAGCAGGATATCCAGATTCTCGTTGACAACCACGCTGGCGGGCACATAATGACTGAGCAACAGCTCGTCAAGTCGTTTTTCTAGATCATGCATGGTATCAATCGGTTGAGGCACATCAGCCCTTGGCTGAACCAGGGGTTGTCTCCGCTGCTCTTTATTATCGGGCGGGGCCTCTCCTTCGGCGGTGACATGCGGCCACGGCGGAGACATCCGGAAGACGGCCCGGCTGGTCGACTCGTTCTTACGGGAAAATAGTTTGTATGATTTATCGACCTGGACAAAAAGCGTGGTCAGGCTGCCGACCGTTTCCGATTTACCCAGCAGTAAATACCCGTTGGGATTGAGTCCATAGTGGAACAGGTTGATGGCGCGCTGTTGCAGTACCGGGTCCAGATAAATCAGTAGATTGCGGCAACTGATCAGATCGAGCCGTGAAAAAGGCGGATCGGTCAGCAGATTCTGGGGCGCAAAGACGCAGAGGTCCCGTACGCTCCGGTTAATGTGGTAATAGTCGTCTACTTTTGTGAAAAAGCGCTGTAGTCGCTGGGGCGATACCTCAGCCACCTCGGCCTGCGTGTAGTTACCCCGGCGGGCGCGGGCAATGGCCCCTTCGCTCAAATCAGTGGCAAATAGCTGAATGGGCAGATCAGGGCCCCGATGATCCATGATTTCCAGAATCAGCATGGCCAGTGAATACGGCTCCTGCCCCGTCGAACAGCCCGCGACCCAGATTCGCAGCGGCGCGTAGGCCGATTTAGTGCTGATGATTCGGGGCAGAATGACCTGCTGCAGATAGTCCATCGTGTCCTCGTCCCGAAAAAACGTGGTGACGTGAATAAGCAGGTCATTGTACAACTGCTTGATTTCGTTCGGATTTTGCCTTAGATACTTGGCGTACTGAGCCAGCGTTTCGAGCTTCAGGAAACCCATCCGCCGAACAATACGACGCCGGATGGTGGTCATTTTGTAGTGCGCAAAGTCCACCCCGACCGACCGGTGCAGCAACTGAATAATCCGGCGTAAATCCTGTGGCGTCGCATCGGTTGCCGTGTCTTCGGTATCCTGCGTCAAGCTAAAAAAATCCGGCTGCTGACTGATGCGGGCCAGTTCCTGCGCAATTTCGGGCGGGGGCAGTATCTGATCAACCACATTATCCGCGATGGCGGAGTGCGGCATGGTTTGAAAAAGAGCCGTACTGTCCTGCGCAAACGTAATTCCTCCGGCCGCTTTAACGGCCCGCAGTCCCAACGTACCGTCGTTGGTCCGCCCCGACAGCAGTACGGCAATGACTCGTTCTTTCTGCTGTTCGGCCAGCGCCATAAAAAATTGATCAATGGGCAGATGGCGGCCCTTGCTGCCGGCTCCCTGCTTAAGCATCAGCACGCCATCGGTTACCTCCAGATTTTGATCCGGCGGAATGACGTAGACATGATTGGGTCTGACGGGCATCAGGTGCTGGGCCTGCAGCACGGGCATTGGGGTGGCTTGTCCCAAAAGGTTCGCCAGCTGACCATCCAGGCTGGGAGCCTGATGCTGAATGTAGGCATAAGCCAGTCCGGTCGTGGACGACAAGTGGGTTAGTAGATCGGTGACGGCTTCCAAGCCCCCGGCGGAGGCTCCGATGGCAACTATTGGGAGGGCCGACATGAGTTCGGCCGACGAATCACCGGTTTTGTTGGGGCTAGCCATGAGCAGGGGGTATACTATCTGCTTCGGTAAGCAGTCAACCAATGGTGAAATAAAGCGAGGGGATTTTTAACGCTGGTGGACCGGCTAGGCTTCCAGCCGCTTAAGCCGATCCGTCACCTGCTCGTGGCTGGCCCGGAATCTGGCCAGTTCGCTGGTCTGATGGCTTAAAACATGTTCATACTGGGCAACCAGGTGTTGCTTCAGCGCGGCATCGCAGCACAGCGCGGTTCCCTGTACGGCTTCCTCCAGCCGGTTAATGAGTCTGCTGATGGCGTTGATTTGCCTGTCGTAATGCGCCAGAAGCAGGTAGTTCCAATCAATTGTCTGCTGCTCGTCATTCTGGCGCTGGGCCTTCTCGCTCAGCAACCGGCCGACTTCTTCCTTTAGGGCTAGCATAGGTCCGCTAAACGACTTTCCGTCGAATATATCAATCGGCAGCTGCGCGCGGTGGCTACCATTGATCAGCTCGACGCTTTGCAGAATCAGCCCATCACGCACGTAATTCGATAACTGGTCAAAGACCTCTTCGCAGTGTTCAGCCAGTAACACGAAATTAGTAAAAGACGTTTCGCGAAAAATTCCGTTGACAAGTAAGAACATCCCCTGGCATAATCGTTAAAAAGACCTTCTGATCAAAGCTACAAACAATTTCGGCGCTGGACAATACCAGTCGCCTATTGCCCTGAGCGGGCATCAGGGACCTAGCGTACGCGGTTCCGCTATTTATAGCCGGGGCTTCGTCTGGTAACCAATGTCGCCACTGAGTATTTCCTGCTGTAGCACTGAATCGTGGACCACCTGTGAGCGGTCTTTAATCATAGCCGCTTTTTGAAAAAATGTCTCGGCAATGTCTTCCTGATCGGTCTGCTCAAAATGCTGGCCTAACTTGTTGAGTAGCATTGTCGTTTCCTCCAGGCTCTGCATGGCTTGCCAGAGGATGCTTTCCGCGTTGCTGGTCACCTCAGACAACAGCGCACTAATGCTATAGGCGTGGCCGGTGTGGCAGCGAAACCGGATGATTCTGCCTTCCTTGAGCTGCGTCAGTGCGCCGTGGCACTCGGGGCAGGTAAAGGGCGTTAACTCACCCATGCTGATAATGCCCATTTCAAAGGCGGTATCCTGCCCGGCAATGATAATTTCGGTTTTTAGAAGCTCTTTTTCCTTCCGGCTAATCCTGGGACTTGCCTGCGCGGGTTCGCTGGTCAAGCGGGTTAATAAAGCGGCCAGTTGAGACGCCGGAAGCGAATAGTCAATGGAAACCTGCTGCTGGGCGTTGATGGGCATCTGGGGAAACAGGGCGTCGCTGGGCTCCTGAATAACGGTCACCCCGCCCAAGCGCTTGATCGACCAGAGACCGGATGTCCCGTCGTCCAAAGCGCCCGAAAGCACCACGCCGATCACGCGCGACCCGTAGATGTAGGCCGCTGAGCGGAAAAGAGCATCCACCGACGGCCGAAACCGGTTTTCCTTAGGCCCCCGCTTAACCACTACTTTACCCTCCTCAACCAGCAGGTGATGATCCGGGGTGGCTACGTAAATCGTCCCGGGCTTGATGGCTTCACCGTCCTCGGCGGCCACCGCCGACAGGGGGCCTTCCCGGTCGAGAATCCGGTGCAGATTGCTACCCGAATACGGGGGAATGTGCTGAACCACAAAAATAGACCCACCAAAGTCCTTGGGTAGACTGGACACCAGCTCGATTAACGCGGGCACCCCTCCTGCTGACGAGCCAATGACGACAATATCTCTTTTTAAGGCTTTACGCTTTACGTTTTTCATACCGTTCATTGCTCGTTGAAAGGCACGGATCACCTTTCAATCTGTCTGTATCCCGACCAGGTCCTCCACTCGTCTGTAGCCTATATGAGCAACGCATGCCGATCACCACGCTCCCTGGGGCATTGCTTTATAGCGGTTTAGTTCCGTTGGCGTATTACTATAAACGACAAACCTCTTAAACTGTTTGTCCCTTTTGCAGCCCGCCATTTTAACCCCTTTTTAACCCCCGAAAGGTTGCTTTGCTGGTAGCTTTGAGGTTTAGCCAGTGCGTTGTGCATCCGGATGCACGCTCGTCACAAAAACGCGGCAAACGCCTGAATAGCCCAAAGCTAACGCCAAGCTTAATGAAAAAGATTCACTGGGTACTCCTAACCACTCTCCTTTGCCTGACCGCTCGCGCCACGTTTTCCCAGTCAGCCTCGGATGCCGATTCGACCCGGCCCCGCTTTACCTTTAAAACTTTGCCTTGGTATGGGCGTCTAATGCCCCTTTCGGTTTACACGGGTGCCGCCCAAACCCGCGACCGGATAGCCCAGTACCTGGAAATTGGCAAATCCTTCGACGTGGTGGATCTGGGCATTGCCGTAGGCCGTAATTCGCTGCGACCGGATACAACAACTTTTGTGCAGGCCAAAGTCACGATGGATGTGGCCAACTACGGCATTTTTGCCAACGAAATGACCATCGGCGCCGGGCGGGTATTCGACCCCCGGGGCAGTCTGATGCTGGAGCTGACGTACAACATTTTCTGTCAGGTGGCCGACCACTGGGGGGTGGGCATCACAACCGGCTACTATGACTTCAGCAACTCGGTATTCGACAACTCCCGGACTTTTTACGGGCTGTTTCTGCGGTACGGACTCCAGCGCACGGATTCGGGTGGTCTGCTGGGCATGGGCCGTCCGCGCAGCCGTCCGGGGCGCACCCGCGGCCGACGAACCGGACACCATCGCTAGAAATGCCCTGCCCGCAGGAATCAGCCTCCCTGACTCGTTTCTCATCGCTACGGGCAACCCCTTCGTTTTCAGTGACGTTTTCCCAATCGCCGGGCCCTTTGCTCCTTTTTGCTCGGATGGGCGGACTTATTTCGCGCTCATTTTAGTTAAAGTCAGGAAACGTATTTACCGCTCACATGCATACTCTTTTTAGTCCACTAACCATTCGTGGAGTCGAATTGAAAAACCGAATAACGGTTTCGCCCATGTGCGAATACTCCAGTGAGGACGGTTTCGCCAATGACTGGCACCTGGTCCATCTAGGTAGCCGGGCGGTGGGTGGTGCCGGTTTGATCCTTACGGAAGCAACCGCCGTGTCGCCCGAAGCCCGCATTACCCCCGATGATCTGGGTATCTGGAAAGACGAGCACATCGCCGGTCTACAGCGCATCACCGCTTTTATCGAAGCCAACGGATCGATTGCGGGCGTTCAGCTGGCTCACGCGGGCCGGAAAGCCAGTCACCGCAGCCCCTGGCAGGGTGGCGACGCCATTGCCCCGGATGCGGAAAGAGGCTGGCAGACGGTCGCGCCCAGTGCGATTCCTTTTCAGGAAGGTGGCCCCGCCCCCCTGGCGCTGGACGACGAAGGCATTCAAAAAGTAAAAACCGATTTTAAGATAGCCACGCAACGGTCGCTGGAAGCTGGTTTCAAGGTGATTGAAATCCACGCGGCCCACGGTTACCTGCTGCACCAGTTTCTCTCGCCCCTGAGCAATCAGCGGACTGACTCGTACGGTGGATCGTTTGAAAACCGCATCCGGCTACTGCTGGAAGTTACCGAAGAGATTCAGTCGGTATGGCCGAAGGATTACCCCCTGTTCGTGCGCATCTCAGCCACGGACTGGACAGAAGGTGGCTGGACGGCGGACGAATCGGTTGCGCTGGCGGCTGTTTTAAAAGAGAAAGGCGTTGACCTGATTGATGCGTCGACCGGCGGGAACGTGCCTCACGCGAAGATTCCGGTCAGATCGGGCTATCAGGTCGAGTTTGCCGAACGCATTAAGAAAGAAACGGGCATGATGACGGGCGCGGTTGGCCTGATTACCACGGCGGAACAGGCCAACGATATTATCGCTACCGGGCAGGCTGATCTGGTCCTGCTGGCCCGGGAATTTTTGCGCGACCCTTACTTTCCGCTGCATGCCGCCCATCAACTGGGCGCCGACCTGCCCTGGCCGGTCCAGTACGAACGGGCTAAACCGCGCGGCTAGGGCTAGGACCGCCTTTACGATTGTGGTTTCGGTCGCCGACTCCGGTCTCGGTTCGGCGGCCGACGCTTACCCCGCCCCGCCGGATTATAGGTGGGCGCTTCCCCAAACTGTTCGGGCAGGTCCGCTTTCGGTACCGAATCCCCGAGGAGTCGTTCAATGGCCGCAAATTTCCGCTGTTCGGTTTCACCCACGAAAGTGTACGCAATACCGTCGGTCTCGGCCCGGGCCGTCCGACCAATCCGGTGCACATAGTCTTCTCCGTCGTGCGGAACGTCGTAGTTAATAACCAGGCTGATGTTGTCAATGTCAATACCCCGCGAGAGGATATCGGTAGCCACCAGAATTTTCAGCTGCCGACTTCTGAAGCTGGACAGTACCTGCTCCCGTTCAACCTGTCCCAGGTCGGAGTGGATTTCCTCAACCGAGAACCGCGCCTGCTTCAGCGCCCGGGTTAGTTCCTTGACGTTATTTTTCCGCGAACAGAAAATCAGCACCGACGGAAAATCGTGTTCTTTCAGCAGGTATTTAACCAGTTCAACCTTCTGACGGTCGTAAACCACAAAAGCCTTTTGCACGATCCGGGCGGGCGGCTTGGAAATCGACAGCATCACTTCTTCCGGCTGGTGCAGAATCTTATTGGCCAGCTCCCGAATCTTGGGCGGCATCGTCGCGGAGAGCAGCAGGTTCTGACGTTTTTTGGGCAGGAACGAAATGATCTTTTCAATATCATCGTGGAAACCCATATCCAGCATCCGGTCTGCTTCGTCGAGAACCAGGTACTGCAACTGCTTGACCTTTACATAGCCCATGTTCAGGTGACTAATCAGTCGTCCCGGCGTACAGATCACAATATCCGCCCCGCCCGAAAGAGCCTGCCGTTCATTGCTGTAGGTGGCACCATCACTACCGCCATACACGGCAATCGAGCTGACCGAAGTAAAGTAAGAGAAGCCTTCCAGGTTTTGCGCAATCTGAATGGCCAGTTCGCGCGTTGGCACCACAACCAGCGCGTTGATATGATCGTCGGCCGGCGCAGTGATTATTTTATGAATAATGGGCAGCAGATACGACGCTGTTTTTCCGGTTCCGGTCTGCGCCGAAACAATAATATCTTTACCGGCTAAAACGGCGGGGATGACTTGTTCCTGTACGGCGGTGGGGGTATCGTAATTCATGGCCTCAATGCCTTCCATCAGGCGCTCATCAAAGCCAAAGTCAGTGAATTTCAAAATAACTAATCAGGGATTAAGTTCATAATTGGGTGAATGTAACTGGATTAAGTCAATTATCAAAATCGATGGTTTCAATCCTTTAATTCCCCACTTCCTCGCTCATCGTTTGAGGGATTTTCTACTTCGCCAATCCCGGACGCCATTGCCTAAACTTTTCACCAGGGCCTTAAACTATGAGCGAGGTCCGTTAACTTTATCCAGTCATTTAACCGGTTCCGTTTAATTTCTCCTTAAAACGAGAAGCCGACCTTTTTGAAGAAACCACTTAATTGTCCACCATTAACTGTCTGACAATTTAATTATCTTAGCCAGCCATAACCAGCCTTGGCTCCTTTTAAGCGTTTCCTATGCCTAAACTTTTTTACCTTTTATTGAAGCCCGGTTCCTTTATTTCCAAGCTACGCGTTCTACTATTTATCTGGTTATTAACGCTAATTTCGACAACCGGCTATTCGCAGCGTTTTTTTTCGGTTGTCTTCGATCAGCTGCCCAAAGACTTTCAGTTATACGCCCGCAACGACAGCAGCGAGGCTATTGTACCCATAACGGGCGCAATCGAAGTACCCGGTTGGGACCATATGTCGGTGGTTACTTACCGCAACAACGAGCGCTTCGCTTACAACCGCTCTGCACTGCAGTATGCGTCGGGTAGCGAGTCGGCCCGCTTCTCGATGACGCCTAAGATCAAAGCCGAACTGGCCGACTACAGCTTTGACGTGTACGCCTGCCATGCCGCCGACTCGGTCCTGATGGTTCGGCGTGCGGAGGTGGTTGCCGGCGACTTTTACCTCATTCATGGTCAGTCCAATGCAGCCGCCATTAAAGGTTCTTCGTTCACGAGTAAGTACTGCCGCACCGTGGCCCGCATCCCCGATGATTGCGGCTGCGACAGTGCCGCCGATACCGCCTGGATTCGCTCGGGCTGGTCGCAACCCAACGTGGGCTACTGGGGCCTCGAATTGCAACGGCATATTCTGGAAGAAAATAAAATACCGACCTGCGTTATTAATGGCGCCGTTCCAGGCTCGCAGATCATTCAGCATACTCCTTCAACGGATCCCTTCAGCTTATACGGCCACCTGCTGTACCGGACCCGGAAATCCGGCGCAACCCGCATCCGGGCCTTTTTCTGGCTACAGGGCGAAGAAGAAGCGCTGATGGGTTCAACGTATTACCCCGCCGAGTTTGATAAAGTGCAAAAAGGCTGGCAGGCCGACTATCCGATGGTCGACCAATTTGTGGTTCTGCAGATCAATATTGTGTTTAATCCGTACTACGTAGCCGGTGCCATCCGCGATTTCCAGCGTCGCACGCCGTCGCTCTACCCCAAAACGACCCACTTCGCCACGATTGGACTTCCCTCCTATGACGGGGTTCACTACGAAGCGGAAGGCTACGGCGAACTGGCCCGGCGATTACATCGCTTTATCGCTCCCCAGATCTACCAATCGCCCGACAACGACAACGTTAGTTCACCCGACATCCAAAAGGTTTTTTACAGTTCGGCCAAGAAAAACGAGATTACGCTGGTTTTCGACGAGAATCAGGCGATGCGATGGCCCGCCGATACAACGGTGCCGGATGTCAATAACCAGCCGGTAACGCTGAGTCTGAAAAATTTCTTTTACCTGAACGGCGATGAATCCAAGCCGGCTCCCGTTCTTGCCGGAACGGCCAACGGCAATCGGGTTACGCTTTCGCTCGCTGATTCGGTGACGGCGACGAAGCTCAATTACCTGCCTTCTTACAATGACCCAACTAAATTAAAAGCCTTTGTTGGCCCTTACCTGACCAACAAGCGCGGTCTGCCCGCCTTTACGTTTCACGAATTTGCCATTGCCGACGCGCTGACCGTTGCCGGGTTTACGGTTAAGGCCACTTACAACACGGTGGTTGTCAATTGGCAGCCCCTAGCCGAGACCTCGACCTACGTGCTTGAGCGTAGAGCCGGGGGAGCCGCCAACTTTGAGCCACTCAAGGTCTTTGATACTAAGACGCAGTCTTTTGAAGACACCCAGGTAACCCCCGACATCACGTACACGTATCGATTGAAAGTGATCAGTGCCCGTTCGGAATCGCCTTATGCCGAAGCATCGGCTCTTCTCTCGCCGATTCTGGCGGTCGACAATGGGGTGCAAAAGCTATCCTGGAAAACGTATCCTAACCCGGCTACGCAGTTTGTCCAAGTTGACTTTGGCAAAAGCACCACGGGTACTTTAACCCTGTCTAACAGCCAGGGAGCCGCCACGCTTCACCTTCCCATTGTTCAGAAAGAAACCCTCAATCTGGACTTAACGAAATACCCGGCCGGTCTGTATTTGATAACCGTCGAAACGCAGAAGGGCGCCAAAGCCACCAAAACAATCATCAAGCAATAAAAATAAAGAGCGATGAGGGCGCTCTCAGGGAATGGGCTGGTCGGGATTTGCAATCCCGACCAGCCAGCCACCAGCGTTCCGTCAATTGGATGCGCTGGTGGTTAAAAATTATTAATTAAACTCATTACCGCATCGTCACCGGTCACGGCCGTTGCCGGGCGGGGATGCTCTACGGTAAAAATCTGTAAGGCGGCTGGCTCCAGAATCGTATTTGAACTCTCGTCAATTTGGCCGTCTTTCATGACTCGGTTTAAATCCAGCTGCAGATGCTTCGCCAGAAATCGGTAAGCGGCTGCCCGTTTGCTGGGACCGTAGTCATGCCCTTCGTCGGCCAGGTGCACGTTTTCTACCTTCTTTTCGGCGCCGTATAAGCGGTAGACATTGCGGACGTAAGGGAATTCGACTGACGGGGTGTTCTTGGTCCAGTCTTTACCATCAGAAACCATCAGCATGGGGCGGGGAGCCGCTAGAGCTGCGATTTCAACATTATTGGTCTGATGAGTCGGACGCTTGTGAATAGGCATGCCACTTTCGCAGACGCAGCCGCCGAAAAAGTGCGCCGAAACCATCACAATAGGCGCCGAAACCTTGATTCGAGGGTCCAGCGCCGTCAGCAGAAACGTCTGGGTTCCTCCCCCCGACTCCCCGGTCATCGCAATCCGGGCGGTGTCTACGTCGGGCAGACTTATCAGAAAATCCAGGGCGCGCATTCCATTGAGGGTCTGTAGCTTTAAGGCTTTGGGTAACGTATGGGCGCTCTGCTTCGAATCCTCGTAACCCAGCATATCAAAGACAAACACCACCGCGCCCATGCGGGCCAGCGTTGCGCAGCGTTGTTGCGTCTGCTCCCGACTACGGGCTTCAAATTTCGGTCCGTGCCCGTGCGGACACAGAATAGCCGCTTTTTTGCCTTTTACGCCAATAGGCTGGTACAGGTTGCCCGTCACGAAAAAGCCCGGCAAACTCTCAAAGGCTACATTCTCAATCGTGTAACCCTTCATTTCCCGCCGGTTGCTGCGGATGGGCTTGAGCGGGGCAAACCGGGGCGACTGGGGCAGTTCCATGCCGTCTCGGAGACCCTGCCGGATTAGCGCAGCCCGCTTTTCCCAGCCCACCCGGTCGTGGTAGGATTGGGCGGCTTCCTGGAGCTTCTGGGCGCCTTCCGCTTCGGAGTAATAAGCGCCCTGACATAAATCGGATTGGGCGGGATTAGTCTGCGCCAGGCCCATCACCGGTAAGGCCAGCGCGAGTCCCAGCGGAATCAAACGAAGAAACATGGTATCAAGTTGGGTTTAGGAATGATTGTCAGCAAGATAAAGCTTTTTCTTTCTCAGAAGACTGGTTTATCCGCCCGACAAGCATTCCACCCACCTCTACTTATCCTTTACCGCAGCCAGCACCCGGCGAATTAACTCATCGGGACTACCATCGTGCCACCGCCAGACAATAACAATGTCGTGTTCGGGATCAATCCAGATGGTGTTGGACCCCGCGCCAAGCGCGGCAAAGCTGGTAGCCGG
>Ga0325400_1004114_pt1 | contig 13401 bp, 13 predicted proteins | sample PopdelMetagenome_2_FD_205662 | JGI IMG/M metagenome (GOLD analysis project Ga0325400, IMG submission 205662) | Populus deltoides microbial communities from Bellville, Georgia, United States - Xylem-PdKOR-R1 | ecosystem: Host-associated > Plants > Phyllosphere > Stem > Wood/Secondary xylem... | reverse complement strand
GACCCCGGCGGCCCTCAGGTGCTGTTGACCAGGCTCAGTGCTGGTAGGTGCCGACGACCATGCCGCGGGCGGCGGTCTTGAAGGCGAGGTTGAACGAGACCACGGTGGCGCTGGCGTCGGAGTCGACGCCCAGCTGCGGCTCGGTCACCGCGTGCACCACGAAGAAGTAGCGATGGACCTGGTCGCCCTCGGGCGGGGCGGCGCCGGTGTAGGCCTTGGTCCCGACGTCGTTGCGGCACATGAAGGCCCCGCCGGGCAGCGAGCCCCCCTCCGCGCCAGCACCGGCGGGCAGCGAGGTGCAGTCGGCGGGGAGGTCGACGACCACCCAGTGCCAGAAGCCGCTGGGAGTGGGGGCGTCGGGGTCGAAGCAGGTCACGACGTAGCTCTGGGCGCCGTCGACGGCCTCCCAGGAGAGCTGAGGGGAGGAGTCGCCGGCCGCGTTGACCTGGTCGTCCTTGATCGGCTGGCCGTCGGTGACGTCGTCGCTGGTCACCGAGAAGGACGGCACCTGCGGGAGGAGATCGTAGGGGTTCGGGCTCACGGGGCGTTCGAGGGACATGCTGCGACCGTAGCCGCCCCCGCTCACCCCCGTCGCCCCTCGGTGTCGGGACACGAGACGATGAGTTTGTGGACCCCGACACCGACCCGGCCGCCGAGGCCCGTACCTACCCGGTCGGGCTCCGCCTCGAGGGCCGGCGGGTCGTGGTGGTCGGCGGAGGACAGGTGGCCCAGCGCCGGGTGCCCCAGCTGATCGCCGCCGGTGCGCGCGTGGTCGTGGTCTCGCCCGACATCACCATGGCGCTCGAGGGGATGGCCGGAGCCGGCGAGCTGGTCTGGGAGTCCCGCGAGTTCGTCGACGCCGACCTCGACGACACCTGGTACGCCGTCGCGGCCACGGACGACCCCGTGGCCAACGAGCGGGTCTCGGCCGCCGCCGAGCAGCGGCGCGTCTTCTGCGTGCGCGCCGACGACGCCGGCCGGGCCACGGCCTGGACCCCGGCGTCGGGGCAGGCCGCGGGCGTCACGGTGGCCGTGCTCGGCAACCGCGAGCCCCGACGTACGGCCGCCATCCGCGACGCGGTCCTCGACGAGCTACGCGAGGGCAGGCTCGGCCGCGAGGACCGCCGCGAGCCGACCCCCGGGGTGACCCTGGTCGGGGGCGGCCCCGGTGACCCCGAGCTGCTGAGCCTGGCCGGCCGCCGGGCGCTGATGGAGGCCGACGTCGTCGTCGCCGACCGGCTCGCCCCCCGCGAGGCGCTGGGCCAGCTGCCCGCCGACGTGGAGATCTACGACGTCAGCAAGCTGCCCCGGGGACGCTCGGCCCAGCAGGAGGAGATCAACCGGATCATCGTCGAGCAGGCGCAGGCCGGACGGCGGGTGGTGCGCTTCAAGGGTGGCGACAGCTTCGTCTTCGGTCGCGGGTTCGAGGAGGTGCTGGCCTGCCGCGAGGCCGGCGTCCCGGTGACCGTCGTCCCCGGCATCACCAGCCCCGTCTCGGTGCCGGGCATCGCCGGCATCCCCGTCACCCACCGCGGGGTCGCGCACGAGTTCACCGTCATCTCCGGCCACGTGCCGCCCGGCCACCCCGCCTCGCTGACCGACTGGGCCGCCGTCGCCCGGATGACCGGCACCCTGCTGCTGATGATGGCCGTGGAGCACGCCCCCCAGATCTGCGCGGCGCTGCTGGAGGGCGGTCGCGACGCCGCCACCCCCGTCGCGGTCGTCAGCGACGGCTCGATGCCGGCCGAGCGCACCGTGCTCTCGACGCTCGGCGCGCTGACCGACGACCTGGTCGCCCAGCAGGTCCGGCCGCCGGCGATCATCGTGGTCGGTGAGGTGGTCGCGGTCGCCCACCCCGCGGCGTACGCCGTCCCGTCCGGCGACCGCGCCCCCGATCCGGCTCCCGGGAGCTGATTGCGGCGTGGCCGAGCTGATCGAGGTCGACGACCCCACCGACCCCCGCCTCGCCGACTACCGGGACCTGCGCGACGTGCAGCTGCGCCAGCACGTCGAGGCCGAGCACGGGCTCTTCCTCGCCGAGGGGGAGAAGGTCGTGCGGCGCGCCGTCGAGGCCGGGTACGCCGTCCGCTCGCTGCTGATGGCGCCGCGCTGGCTCGACGGCCTCGGCGACGTGCTCGCTGCGACCGGTGCCCCGTGCTACGTCGTGCAGGAGGCGATGGCCGAGCAGGTCACCGGCTTCCACGTGCACCGGGGTGCACTGGCGTCCCTGGAGCGCCGAAAGCTGCCCTCCGTCGAGCAGGTCCTCGCCGGTGCCCGGACCGTGCTCGTGCTCGAGGACGTCGTCGACCACACCAACGTCGGGGCCGTGCTGCGCTCCGGTGCCGCCCTCGGGGTCGACGCGGTGCTCCTGGCGCCGCGGTGCGCCGACCCGCTCTACCGGCGGGCCGTGAAGGTCGCGATGGGCGCCGTGTTCGCCCTGCCCTGGACCCGTCTGCCCGACTGGTACGACGCCGTCCCCCTGCTCGCCCGCCATGGGCTGACGTCGGTGGCGCTGACGCTCTCCGACGACGCGGTGCCGCTGGAGGAGGCGGTCACCGGCCTGGACCGGGTGGCGCTGCTGCTCGGCTCGGAGGGCCACGGACTCTCCGAGCGCTGGGAGCGGGCGGCCGACCACCGGGCGACCATCTCGATGGCGGCCGGCGTGGACTCGCTCAACGTGGCCGCGGCCGCCGCGGTCGCCTGCTACGTCACCTCCCGGCGAGGGGGACCGGCTGTCAGTCAGCCCGGCTAGGTTCGGACCATGCCCGACAACACCGTGACCACGTTCGACGCCGGCACCCGTCAGGTGGCCTGCCGGGTCGTCGTCGACGCCCCGGCCTCCGCGGTCTTCGACCTCGTCGCCGACCCGCACCGCCATTCCGAGCTCGACGGCTCCGGCACCGTCAAGGAGAGGGTCAAGGGCCCGGACCGGCTGTCCAAGGGCGCGAAATTCAACGTCGCGATGAAGCAGTTCGGCGTGCCCTACGCGATCACCTCGACGGTCACCGAGTACGACGAGGGCCGGTTGCTGGAGTGGCAGCACCCGCTCGGCCACCGCTGGCGCTGGGAGCTTGCCGAGCTCGACGGCGGACGGACCCAGGTCACCGAGACCTGGGACTACCGCGATAACAAGGCCGCGAAGGTGCTCGAGCTCACCGGGTACCCGAAGAAGAACGAGGCGGGCATCCGCGGCACCCTGGAGAAGCTGGCGCAGCGCTTCGGCTGAGCCGGTGCCGCCCGCTCACCGGGTTTCGAGACAGGACTTCGTCCTTCCTCAACCATCGGTGGGAGTGGGCTCGTCCTCGCCGAGCCCGACGGGCCAGTCGGCGGGGTAGTCCTCGGCGTTGCGGTCGTGCAGCTTCTGCAGCTGCTTGCGGGCCTTGGTCGGCACCCGGTCGCCGAAGACGGTGCCGTTGGTGTGGTCGGTCTCGTGCTGCAGGCAGCGGGCCAGCAGCCCGTCGCCGGCGTACTCGACCTCCGATCCGTCCAGCCCGGTGCCGGTGACCCTCGCTGCGTCGGGACGGGCGCACTCCACGAAGGCACCGGGCAGCGACAGGCAGCCCTCGTCGGCCTCGTCGAGCTGCCGGTCCTTGCCCGCGGGCAGGTGCAGCACGGGGTTGCAGACGAGACCGACGGTGCGTTGCCCGTCGTCGTCGGGGCAGTCGAAGACGAACATCCGCACGTCCTCGCCGATCTGGCAGGCCGCGAGCCCGACCCCGTCGGCGGCGTACATCGTGGCGACCATGTCGGCGGCGAGGGCCGCCAAAGCGTCGTCGTACGACGTGACGTCGGCCTGGACCCGGTGCATCACCGGGGTGCCCCACCGGCTGATCGGGCGGACCGTCCCGCCCTGCGGCAGCGGCCCGTGCGGCGCGAGCACCGGCGGGGCGTCGCGACCCGTCGAGGTCGTGGGAGGCGGGGTCGAAGGCATGGGCCGAAGCGTAGATCGCGGGGGAGGGGCCTCCCACACCGGTGACTCGTCTTGTGACCCGGTCCACGACAACTCGCTGTAGCGGGGAGTGTAACTCCGAGTTACATTTGGGACATGTCCCTCCTGAGCAACCTCAAGCCGGGTGGTCGCCACGGCGTGCCGAGCGGTGAGTCGCGAGACCCCGTCGGCCTCCTGGTCGCCGGTCTCAACCGGCTCGCCCAGAGCGAGCTGCTCGACCGCGTCGGCCTGCGCCGACCGACCGAGCAGGCCGTCTTCACGGTGACCCGCTCCGGCTTCTCCACCCTGACCACTGCGAGCCGGACCTTCGCCAGGGCGGGGTCGGTGGCGAAGACCGGCGCCCGGCCCCAGGCCGCGACAACCCAGCGCGGGGTCTTCGACCTCACCCCGAGCGAGGACGACCAGATGCTGGTCGACGTCGTCACCGAGTACGCCGAGGAGGTGCTGCGGCCCGCCGCCGGCGAGGCCGACGACGCCTGCGAGGCCCCCGAGGCCGTGCTCAAGGCCAGCCTGGAGATCGGGCTGCCGATTCTCGGGCTGCCCGAGTCCGTCGGCGGCATCTCCGAGGAGCGCTCGGCCATGGCCGGCACCCTGGTCGCCGAGGCCCTCGGGAAGGGCGACATGGGGCTGGCGGTCGCCACGCTGGCGCCCGGCTCGGTCGCCACCGCGATCGGGCTGTGGGGCACCGAGGCCCAGCAGCAGACCTATCTGCCGGCGTTCACCGGGGACGAGGTGCCCGCGGCCGCGCTGGCGCTGACCGAGCCGTCGGTGCTCTTCGACGCGCTCGCGCCCGCCACCATCGCGAGCAGGACGTCCGAGGGCTACCGCCTGGAGGGCGTCAAGTCGCTCGTGCCACGCGGCGACAAGGCCGAGCTCTTCGTGGTCGGCGCCTCGCTCGAGGGCACGCCGACCCTGTTCCTCGTGGAGTCCTCCGCCGCCGGTCTCTCGGTCGAGGGCGACCCCGCGATGGGGGTGCGGGCCGCCTCGCTGACCAAGCTGCACCTCGACGGGGTCGTCGTCGGCGAGGACGCCGTGCTCGGTGCGACCGACGGCACGACGTACGCCGAGTGCGTGCGGCTCTCGCGCCTGGCCTGGTGCGCCCTGGCCGTCGGCACCGGTCAGGCCATGCTCGACTACGTCACGCCGTACGTGAAGTCGCGCGAGGCGTTCGGCGAGCCGATCGCCCACCGCCAGTCGGTCGCGTTCATGGTCGCCAACATCGCCATCGAGCTGCAGGCCATGCGCCTGCTCACCTACAAGGCGGCGGGTCGGGCCGCCACGGGCAAGGACTTCTCCCGCGAGGTCGCACTCGCCCGCAAGGCCTGCACCGACAAGGGCATGCAGATCGGCCTCGACGGCGTCCAGCTGCTCGGTGGCCACGGATTCGTCAAGGAGCACCCGGTCGAGCGGTGGTACCGCGATCTGCGGGCCGTCGGTGTGATGGAAGGAGCCGTCCTCGTCTGAGGGCAACCACGACATGATCAATCTCGACGACCCGAAGAAGTTCAAGCCGCTGGTGGGCCAGGCCCACCAGGTCGCGATGAACATGCTGCGACCCATCTCCCGCAAGTACGACCACGGTGAGCACGAGTACCCCCAGGAGCTCGACATGCTCGCGGCCATGGTCGACGGGCTCTCGGAGTCCGGGGCCAGCGGCGGCGCCGGTGCCTCCGGCGTACGCCGCGACGAGGGCGGTGCGGAGGAGAAGACCCCCACCGGCACCAAGAACGGCGCCAACCTGGCCTCGGTCATGTCGATCACCGAGATGTGCTGGGGCGACGTCGGTCTGCTGCTCTCGATGCCCCGCCAGGGCCTGGGCAACTCCGCGATCGCCTCGGTCGCCGACGCCGAGCAGTCCGAGCGGTTCGCGGGTGTGTGGGCCGGGATGGCGATCACCGAGCCGGGTGTCGGCTCGGACTCGGCCAACATCAAGACCACCGCCCGTCTCGACGGCGACGAGTACGTCATCAACGGCGAGAAGATCTACGTGACCGCCGGCGGCCGGGCCGATCACATCGTGGTGTGGGCCAGCCTGGACCGCGACCTGGGCCGGGCGGCGATCAAGTCGTTCGTGGTGCCCAAGGGCACGCCCGGGATGCGGGTGGACCGCCTCGAGCACAAGCTCGGCATCCGGGCCTCCGACACCGCCACCATCATCTTCGAGGACTGCCGGGTGCCGGCGGCGAACCTGCTCGGGTCGCCGGAGGTGGACACCAAGCAGGGCTTCGCCGGCGCGATGGCCACCTTCGACAACACCCGTCCGCTGGTCGCAGCGATGGCCGTCGGCTGCGCCCGGGCCTCGCTGGACCTGACCCGGGACCTGCTCGCGAAGGCTGGTGTCGAGGTCGATTACGACCGTCCCGCGGTGGTGCAGTCCGCCGCCGCGGCGAAGCTCCTGCAGATGGAGTCGGACTGGGAGGGCGCCTACCTGCTGATGCTGCAGGCGGCCTGGATGGCCGACAACCGCCAGCCCAACTCGCTCGAGGCGTCGATGGCCAAGGCCAAGGCCGGCCGGGTCGGCTCCGACATCACGCTGAGCTGCGTCGAGCTTGCCGGGTCGGTGGGTTACAGCGAGGCCGAGCTGCTCGAGAAGTGGGCTCGTGACTCCAAGATCCTCGACATCTTCGAGGGCACCCAGCAGATCCAGCAACTGATCGTGGCCCGCCGCGTCCTGGGCCTCTCCAGCGGCGAGCTGAAGTAGACCTCTCCCTCCGAGAGCCGACGACGGCCGCCTCCCCGCACGGGGAGGCGGCCGTCGTGGCGTCGTGGGCGGCGAGGCTCAGCTGTCGGCCGGCGGCGGGTCGGCGGTCTTCTTCTCCGACCCCATCTGGCCGGCCACGTCGGCCGGGGAGTGGTCGACCAGACCGGTGGGGGCGTCCTCGTCGATCTTGGTCACCGGCGTCTCGGCGGGGGTGGACACCTTCGGCTCCTCGACCGGAGCCTGGTCCAGGCCGAGATCCTCGGTCACGTTGACCGGCTCGGCCGTCTTCTTCGCCGCGGAGGCCTTCTTCGCCGCCGGGGCCTTCTTGGCGGCCGGGGCCTTCTTGGCGGGGGTCTTCTTCGCCGCCGGGGCCTTCTTCGCCGTGGGCGCGCTCTCTGCGGCAGAGGCCTTCTCGGCGGCGGCCGGAGCCTTCTTGGCGGCCGGAGCCTTCTTGGCGGCCGGGGCCTTCTTCGCGGCCGGGGTCTTCTTGGCGGGGGTCTTCTTGGCCACCGGCTCGGCCGGGGCACTCGGGTCCGGGGTGACGGAGCTGCTCGTCTCGGCCGCGGCGACCGGCTTGGCGGGCGACTTCTTGGCCGGCGACTTCTTGGCCGGCGACTTCTCGGCCGGCGCCTTCTCGGCCGGCGCCTTCTCGGCAGCCGGGGCCTTCCTCGCGACGGGGGCCTTCTTGGCCGCCGGCACCTTCTTCGCCGCGGGCTCCTCGGGAGCATCCGACGGGGCGGGCGCAGGAGCCCCGGCCTGGGTCTTCTTGCCCTTGGCGCCCGGGAGGCGGCTGGCGACCAGGCCCACCCCGGCCTCGGCCGTCTTCGTCGCCTGGCCGACCGCCTTCTCGGCGACCGTCACCGGCGTCATCAGGGTGTCCTTGAGCTTGTCCAGCGGCTTCTTCTTGGCCACGCGGGGATCCTTCGTCTCGGGAGCGCTTCAGCGAAGTCAAGCACGCACGCGCGTCCATGACGCCACCCGTGGGTGACGCCACACCCCTGGCGGTCTGGTCGGGTGTGCGCATGAAGCTGTACGCCGACGCCACCCCCCGGTTCACCCTCCAGCTCGCCCTCGACGCCGCCGTGGCCTGCTACGTGCTGTTCTGGATCTGGCTCGGCACGGTGGTGAACGACGGGGTCAGCGCGCTCGCCTCGCCGGGGGAGGGCATCGCCGCCAACGCCCGGGACCTCGGCGGGTCGTTGTCCGAGGCGGGCGGCTTCCTCGACGACGCACCGATCATCGGCGACGGGATCGCCTCCCCGTTCGACTCCGCCGCCGACGCCTCCCGCGGCATCGCCCAGGCCAGCGACAACAGCGTCGCGGCGATCGAGCGGTTCGGCTTCTGGCTCGGGGTCGTGGTCGCGGTGGTGCCGATCGTCTACCTCCTGGCCAAGTTCCTCCCGGGCCGGATCCGGTTCATCCGCAACGTCAACGCCGGCCAGCGACTCGCCCTCGGCCCGGCCGACCTCGAGGTCTTCGCGCTGCGCGCCCTGACCAACCAGCCGCTGCACCGGCTCGCGCGGGTCAGCCCCGACCCGGCCGGTGGCTACCGCCGCGGGGAGACCGACGTGATCACCGGCCTGGCCCGGCTCGAGCTGACCCGTATCGGGTTGTCCGTCCCCGAGCCCGGGCGCGTCGCGGGCGCCTGAGCGGACCGTGCCGAGACGCCAGAAGGCCGAGTCGGCGCGTCATACGCGCCGACTCGGCCTGGTGGTGCGGGTCGAAGGGTGGGTGTGAGGAGGCGGTGGATCAGGAGACCGCGCGGAAGGGGTCGTGCTCGGCGAGGATCTTGTCGACCCGGGCCTGGTCGAGGCGGCTGGTGACCGACTGGTCCTCCTGGGCGTCGCGGATGCACTTGGCCAACGTGAACGCCGACGTGGTGAGGAAGAGGGTGCCGAGCCCGAGGAACGCGCGCGTCCACGGGTCGACCGGCAGGTTGAGGACGGCGAAGACCATCGCGAGGAGAGCCACGGCGAAGGAGATACCGGCCTGGAGGAAGAAGGCGGAGGTGTTCTTGGACTGCGTCTGGTTGCTCATGGCGAGGACCCTGCCGCCCGACCGCCGTCGCCCGCGCCCGTGCCCGCACTCGTCCTCGACTGAGTACCCGGGCTCGACGGGCCCCGGTCCTCCCGGGTGCCGGGGCCCGGGTCGCGTGGCAGGTTGTCCCCCGTGGACCAGGACCGACGCGACGAGGACCGGACCGAGCAGATCATCAGTGTGCTGGGCGACGCCTTCGCCCCGCTGATGGAGGCCGACCCGGCGGCTTTCCGCGCCAAGTACCGCACGATGGCCTCGGACCCGCACTCCTTCTACCGCGGGACCGCCTGCCTGTTCTACGCCGACCTCCTCGGCGGCTCCGGTGACGCCGCGGCCCCGGACCCGTTCGTCGACGGCCGCAGCGGCCGGATCTGGGTGCACGGTGACCTGCACGTGGAGAACTTCGGCACCTATCTCAACTCCGCCGGGCGGCTGGTCTTCGACGTCAACGACTTCGACGAGGCCTACCTGGGCAGCTTCACCTGGGACCTGCAGCGGTTCGCGGCGTCTCTGTCGCTGATCGGCTGGCAGAAGGCTCTGCCCGCCGAGGCGGTCGAGGAGCTGGCCGGGGTCTACCTGCACGCCTACCTCGACCAGGTCGAGGCCTACCGGCACAGCGAGACCGACGACGAGTTCGCGCTGCACCTGGACAACACCGACGGTCCCATCCGCGCCGCGCTCGTCGAGGCCCGACGGCGCCGTCGGGTGGACCTGCTCGACGCCAACACCACCGACGTGGACGGCGTACGCCGGATCGCCGACCACCCGAGCGTCCGCCGGCTCGAGGACGACGAGCGGGGCCGGGTCGAGGCCGCTTTCGCGGCGTACCTGGAGACGATCCCGCAGGCGCGGCGCCACGACCGCACCGTCTACTACGACCTGCGCGACCTGGCGGGGAAGTCGGGCTTCGGCATCGGGAGCGCCGGGCTGCCGGCCTACAACCTGCTGGTCGAGGGCTACAGCCAGGCGCTCGACAACGACGTCATGCTGTCGATGAAGCAGGCCAACGTGCCGGCGATCAGCAGGTTCGTCGACACCGGCACCGTCGAGGGCTACTTCGACCACGAGGGCCACCGCACCGTGGTCAGCCAGCGGGCGCTGCAGGCCCACACCGACCCGATGCTCGGGCACACCGAGATGGACGGGGTGGGGTACGTCGTCGCCGAGGTCTCGCCCTACGAGGTCGACCTCGACTGGTCCCTGCTGACCGAGCCCGACGACGTCCGGGCGGTCGTGGAGCAGCTGGGCCGGGCCACCGCGAAGATCCACTGCGCCTCCGACGAGGACAGCGAGCACGACCTGGTCGACTTCCAGGTCGAGGACGCGATCGCCGAGAGCGTCGGGGACCGCCGCGACGAGCTCGTCGCGTGGGTGGGCGAGTTCGGCGACGGCTACGCCCGCCGGGTCCGCCGCGACCACCAGTTGTTCGTCGACGCCTTCCGGGACGGGCGCATCGGGGTCACGTCGGTCTGACCCCTGCCACCGGCCCCGTCAGGACGCCTCCAGCACCGCCGCCGGCGCCGACGGGGTGCCGTCCAGGTGGAGCGGGGGCCGGTGGCCGGCCAGGGTGAAGGCCACGTCGACGGCCCTCCGGGTCGCCTCCGCGCGCTCGACCGGGACGAGGACCACGGCGGAGCCCCCGAAGCCGCCCCCCGTCATCCGGGCGCCCAGCGCTCCCGTCCCGGCGACGCTCTCGACCACGAGGTCCAGCTCGGGGCAGGAGATCTCGAAGTCGTCGCGCATCGAGACGTGCGAGGCCGAGAACAGGGCACCCACCCGGGCCCAGTCGCCGTCGCGGACGGCTCGCACGGTGTCGCGCACCCGGTCGTTCTCGGTCAGCACGTGGCGGGCCCGGCGACGCAGCACGTCGTCGTCGAGCCCCTCGACCGCGGCCGGCGTCGCCTCGCGCAGCGAGCCGATCCCGAGAGCCCGGGCCGCCGCGACGCACTCGTCGCGGCGCGACCCGTAGCCGCCGTCGGTCAGCGCGTGGCTGACCCGGGTGTCGACGACGAGGAGCGCGAGGCCGGCGGCGCCCAGGCCGAGGTCGACCCGGCTCAGGGAGCCGTCGGCGAAGTCGATGAGCACCGCGGCGCCGTCGTCGGCGCGCAGCACCGCGGTCTGGTCGAGCCCGCCCGTGGGTGCCCCGACCACCTCCGACTCCGCGCGACGGCAGACCGCGACCAGCTCGGCGCGCCGGTCGGGGTCGAGCTCGAGGCCGAGCAGGCCGCACAGGGCGGTCGCGACGGCCGCCTCCAGGGCGGCCGAGCTCGACAGTCCGGCGCCCACGGGCACGGTGCTGGTCAGGTCGACCTCGACGCCGGGGACGTCGTACCCCGCCTGCTGGAGGGCCCACAACGTGCCCGCGGCGTACGCCGCCCAGCCCTCGACCTGACCGGGCCCGAGGCGGTCGAGGGTGCCCTCCCAGCGCGCGGGGCCTCCGTCGTCGCCGACGTGGTCGCTGCGCAGCACCACCGCGTCGTCCTCGCGCCGGGTCACCGTCGCGACGGTCTCGCAGGGCAGCGCCACGGGCAGGCACAGCCCGTCGTTGTAGTCGGTGTGCTCGCCGATCAGGTTGACCCGGCCCGGAGCCCGGGCCACGCAGCGGGAGGCGGGAGAGGTCGGGGACGACGTACCGGCGGCCATGGCCGACACCCTAGGGTCGGTGGGCGTGGAGTTCCTGGACGGGCGACGGCCCGCGCACGACCTGACCTACGACGACGTCTTCATGGTGCCGCGGCACTCCGCCGTGGCCAGCCGGTACGACGTGGACCTGGCCACCGCCGACGGCACCGGCGCCACGCTGCCGCTGGTCGTGGCCAACATGACCGCGATCGCCGGCAAGCGGATGGCCGAGACCGTCGCCCGCAGGGGCGGGCTGACCGTCATCCCGCAGGACATCCCGGTCGAGGTCGTCGCCGACGTGGTCGGGTTCGTGAAGTCCCGGCACCTGGTCTTCGACACCCCGATCGTGCTCGCTCCCGACCAGACCGTGGCGGAGGCGCTCTCCCTGATCCCGAAGCGCGCCCACCGCGCCGCCGTCGTCGTGCGGGACGACGCCCCGGTGGGGGTGGTCTCGGCCGAGGACTGCCGCGAGGTGGACCGCTTCGCCCAGGTCGGTGCGGTGATGCGTCCCCCCGCGGTGGTGGTGGCAGCCGACGAGGACCCGCGCGCCGCCTTCGACGCCCTGGAGCAGACCCGGGCCGCGGTGGCGGTGGCCGTCGACGGCGAGGGCCACCTGGTGGGGGTGCTGACCCGGGCGGGCGCGCTGCGGGCCACCCTCTACCGCCCTGCGGTCGACGCCGGAGGGGGACTGCGCCTGGCCGCGGCGGTGGGCGTCAACGGCGACGTGGCGGGCAAGGCCGCGGCCCTGCTGGACGCGGGGGTCGACGCCCTGGTCGTCGACACCGCGCACGGCCACCAGGACCGCATGCTCGACGCCCTGCGCGCGGTCCGGGCGCTCGACCCGCAGGTGCCGGTCGTCGCGGGCAACGTGGTCTCGGCCGAGGGCACCCGCGCCCTGGTCGAGGCGGGGGCCGACGTGGTCAAGGTGGGCGTCGGTCCGGGTGCGATGTGCACCACCCGCATGATGACCGGCGTGGGGCGCCCGCAGCTCTCGGCGGTGCTCGAGTGCGCCGGGGCCGCCGCCGGCCTCGGTGCCCACGTCTGGGCCGACGGGGGAGTGCGGCACCCCCGTGACGTCGCCCTCGCCCTGGCCGCCGGGGCCGCCTCGGTCATGGTGGGCTCGTGGTTCGCCGGCACCCACGAGTCACCCGGGGACCTGCTCGAGGACTCCGACGGCCGGTCCTACAAGGTCTCGTTCGGGATGGCCTCGGCCCGCGCCGTCGCCTCGCGGACCTCGACGGAGTCGGCGTACGACCGGGCCCGGAAGGGACTCTACGAGGAGGGCATCTCCTCGTCCCGGATGTACCTCGACCCCGCCCGCCCCGGGGTGGAGGACCTGATCGACCAGATCTGCTCCGGGGTGCGGTCGGCCTGCACCTACGCGGGAGCGCGGAGCCTGGCCGAGCTGCACGAGCGGGCCTTGCTGGGCGTGCAGTCCGCCGCCGGCTTCACCGAGGGCCGCCCCCTCGCCACCAGCTGGTAGCCCCTCATGAGGGTCGAGTCGGCGCGTATGACGCGCCGACTCGGCTGGAGCACGCGCCGACTCGGCAGGATCGCGCGCCGACTCGGCCCGTCAGCGGGAGGAGCGGGGCGAGCGGCCGCGGACGATGCCGACGAAGACCTGGATCCGGTCGTCGGGCTCGAGCTCCTCGCCGTCGGGCCCGACTCCCGGGTCCTCCCGGTCGGTCCGCCACGCCAGGGCGACGGTGGTCGGCTCGAGGTCGGTGACCTCGCGATGGACGACGTCGCGGCGGTGGTGGAGCCGGGCGACCGACATCGGCATCAGCGCGACCCCGGCGCCGGAGGCGGCCACCTCGACCGCCTCGGCCGTCGTCATCGGCGGCCAGGCGAGCTGGGCGGCCCGAGGGGTCCAGCCCGAGCGGTGGGGGGCGACGAGCTGCTCGTCGGCCAGGTCCTCGAGCTCGACCTCCTCGACCGCGGACACCACGTGGTCGGTCGAGGCGACGACGACGGCCCGCTCCTCGTAGAGCGGTACGACGTGCAGCCCGGCCCGGTCGACCGGCAGCCGGACCAGGGCGAGGTCGAGCTCACCGGACCGCAGGCCCTCCTCTTGCTCGGGCTCGGTCATCGG
>Ga0325400_1004113_pt1 | contig 13403 bp, 15 predicted proteins | sample PopdelMetagenome_2_FD_205662 | JGI IMG/M metagenome (GOLD analysis project Ga0325400, IMG submission 205662) | Populus deltoides microbial communities from Bellville, Georgia, United States - Xylem-PdKOR-R1 | ecosystem: Host-associated > Plants > Phyllosphere > Stem > Wood/Secondary xylem... | reverse complement strand
CCCACAGCTCGCAGGCCTCTGCATAGGTGACGCTTCGCGTGCCGCACCCCATCACCTCTGCCACCGCTTCCGCAATCGCGCGGAAGTTCGCCTCGCCCGCGACGGCTTGGTAGAGCGCGCCGGGAAGGCCCCCCTCGGCGACGAGCCGGAACAGTCGCGCGAGGTCATCGACGTGGACGTTCGAGTAGAGGTTGAGGCCGTCGCCGATGTACCAAGCCGCTCCGCGCTCCTTCGCGGACTGGAATACCCGTGTCACCTGCCCACCTTGGGCATGACCCCAGATCAGCGGAGGACGTATCACGTTAGTGATCAATCCATTTCCGTTCGCTTCGCGCACCACCGTCTCGGTCTGGAGCCGGACTGCGCGATTACGTCGTGCTGGGAAGGGGAAAGAGTCGTCCTCGGCGAAGTTTTGCTCGCACCATTGGCCTGCTTCTGCGGCGATCGACAGGACTCCGGTGCCCGAAGTGAAGATGATCCGCTGCTCGCGACCATGCGATCCTGCAATGAGCTCGCGAATCGCCACCAGCTCGTCCTCGAAAGCCAGTCCCGCGACGAGGATGACCACGTCGAACGGCTGTAGTTTCGGCAGCAGGTCGGCGGTATTGGCAAGGTCGCCATCGACGGGCCGCATGCCGGCCGCCTCGATACGAGCGCGTGATGCAAGGCTTCGCGCCATGCCGGAGACGATGTGACCGTGGGAGATCAGCTCGGCGCTGACGGCACTCCCGACAAAGCCGGTAGCACCGATGATGAGGATGTTCATCGGGTCATTGTCCCCGCATCGGGCGCCGCGCGACCGAGGTGCCGAACACCGCCTCATCGGGTAGCTGGAACAGACCATAGGGATTGATCGGCTCCACCGCACCGATTGCGTCGAGGCGCGCGCGATGATTGTCATTGAGATCGATGCCGAGCGCCTTCATGTTATTAGTGACCTGTCCGGCGTTGCTGGCGCCTAGAATAGCGGACGTCACGCCCGGGCGGCCTATCAGCCAGGCGAGCGCGATCTGCTCCATTGGTTCACCGATCTCGGCGGCAATCGCGCGGAGCGCGTCGACGCGGTCGAAATTCTCTGTGGTCAGCGGCATCCCACCGGTCGGATTGGGCCCATTCAGGCGGCCGTCGCTTGCTTCGCCCTCGTTGCGGCCACCCTGTTGCGGCATCTCGACAGCCTGATCGGCTTTGCCGGTTGCGGTGCGGTCGTATTTGCCCGTCAGAAGGCCGGCTTGGAGCGGTCCCCACGCCACGAGCCCCAAGCCGAAATGCTCGCCCATCGGCAAGACATCCAGCTCGATGCCACGGTCCACCAGCGAGTAGCCGTACTCGAGCCCTACCGGCAGCGGCAGTCCATGTGCCGTGGCCAGCGCCGCAACCTTGGCTACATACCATGCGGGCGTATTAGAGAAGCCGTAGTAGAGGATCTTACCAGCGCTCACGGCATCCGACAGCGTGCGCAGCACCGCTTCCGGCGGGGTCGCTCGATCCCAGACATGAATCCAGTACACGTCCACATAGTCGACGCCGAGCCTCGACAGGGTGCCGTCGAGCGCCATCCGGATGTTCTTGGCCGAGTTGCCACCGGACAGCGGATTGCCAGCCTCACGCAACCAGCCTGATTTGCTGGCGATGACGAGCCGGTCGCGCGCGCGCGTCTCCGTGATGAACTCGCCCAGCATCTCCTCGGCGAGGCCGCCCGCATAGATGTCTGCTGTGTCGATAAAGTTGCCGCCTGCCTCGATGTAGGCTTCGAATACCGCGCGCGAGTTGCGCCGGTCGGTGCCCCAACGCTCCGCTCCGAAAGTCATCGTTCCCAGCGCGAACGGGGTGACGATCGGACCAGCCACGCCAAGGGTACGATAGTTCTTCATGCCGTATCTGCCTCCATCAAGGTGTGGTTCGGTCGCTGACCCGGTGACGAGGCGTAGATGGACCACGGCGCAGGTCGGCAGTGCTTGTCCCACCATGGTGCGCATACGCTAGGGTGTGGCTAGCCGTTTCAGCTCGGCAGCATTATGCCGGGATCGCCGAGAACTACCGCGCGATGACAAACTTCGTTCAGGCGGATCACCCTGATCCGCTTAGCGGGGGCTATCGCGACGGAGGGGTGCCCAAGAGGTCGCTGAGATACGTGACGTCGTCGGATTGTGACAGAGGATTGAGCAGGTTTTCATCGAAGAGCGTCAGCACACGCTTCGTATAATTCCGTTCCAAATGTTGCTCCAGAGCTGATTGTTCAGTCCAGCGCTCGAAAATAAGAAGCTGATCCAAGGTACCGTTCGGTCTGTAGATATTGAACTCGATATTACCCGGTTCTTCACGCGTCAGTCTCGCGATCGGAATAATCTCTTCAAGTACCATATCGAGAGTGCCCGGCTTGAAGAGAAGCCGGAGTGTCACGATGATCTCTCGGTCGGTGGCTTCATTCATCTCTAATTCCTAGGGTGGTTGGTCAATAATCAGGCTCGTCCAGAGGCAGATGAGCTGCTATTGAGCGATCAACAAGTACGCACCCAGGAGTAAGTATGAGGGCTGCCCATGAAGGACTGACGTGTGACGTCATGAGACCGGATTGCCCAGCACGTGCCTTGCTGACGATTTTAGCCGACAAGTGGGCATTGCTGCTGATTTTCGCGCTGAGCGAAGGAACGCAGCGTACAGGAGCTTTGCGCCGCCGCGTCGGGGGAATATCCGAGAAGATGCTGGTTCAGACGCTCCGACGCCTGGAAGGTGCAGGGCTGGTCGAGCGTCGTGCGTTCGCTGAGGTGCCGCCTCGGGTCGAGTATGAACTCAGCTCTGCCGGACAAGCCCTAAGTCCACTCGTGGTCGCTCTCGATCGGTGGGTAGAGCAACATGCGCTCGATCTGCCTGCGTGAGATAGGGCTTCAGCGGCAGCTACAGCGGGCCAAGCAAGCCGGGCGCAATTAGGTTGCCAGGGAGAGTGGGGTCACAGCATGAAATGGCGGTATCAGCGGGAGCGGGTTTGCTTGCCCGCCATTCCCAACATCACCTCTTCCTTGATCCGAAGTAGATCGGCACGGCCGGCACCATCACGCGCTTGCACGGCGATGCCCTGCAAAACCGCGAGCAGGTATGCAGCCAAGTGGTTTGCCGCTGCCGCCTCCATCCATTCACTCAACTCCATTCCGATCCGGTCGCGTAGCCTTGCACGTCGCTCCCTCAACTCGTGTGTTAATTCCTTCTGGGCGGCCGCACCCTCGATGAGGCCAGTGGAGATCATGCAACCTCGCTCGTCGGCGACAACCGACTTGATGGCTGCTTCGAGGAGACCCGATACCGCCTCTTCAAGCGTCTCCGAGCCGGCCATGCCATCCAGCGCTCCCGGCAATTCCGTATAACGATCCAGAGCCTCACGGTAGAGGCCGGCCTTGCTTCCGAAGGCCGCGTAGAGGCTGGGAGGAGCAATACCGATGGCAACGGTCAGGTCGGCGATCGACACGCCCTCATACCCGTGGCGCCTGAACAGTCGCATGGCGGTGTCTACCGCCTCATCGCGATTGAAGGTGCGAGGACCCGATGAGCGGCGCTGCCGTGGCTTGTCCATAGCGATCACTAAACACAGCTTGACGTGTTCATGCAAGGCGACATAACTGTATCGATCACTACACACGGGGTCAGCCACCATGAGCGACGTTGAACTGCCGAACAGACGAGGGATCCTGTTTGGGCTTGGCGCGGCGGGCGTTGCCGCGGCAGCGACCCCGGCGGTTGCTGCTGTCACGCCGCCCCTGCAGCGCGGCACCCCTGAGGCATTCGAGGCCAAATCGAGCGATGGCACTGTTCTCACCGGTGACAGCGTTGGCGATGCAGGAGCACCGGAAATCCTGTTTATCCATGGCCTTCGGCAAAGCCGACTGAGCTGGAGCCGTCAGTATGACGATCCGGCACTCGCGGGCTTTCGGAAGGTTCGCTTCGACCTTAGAGGCCACGGCGATTCCGATAAGCCGGCCGATCCGGCCAGCTATGCAGATATGGGTCGCTGGGCCGACGATATCGCCGCGGTGATTGAGGTATGCAGGCTCCGACGCCCTGTCATGGTCGGCTGGTCGTTGGGTGGCTTCGTCACCGGTGCATATCTCGGCAAGTACGGCGATGGGAAGGTTGCCGGCATCAATCTGGTCGACGCGGTGACCAAGCTATCGCCGGACCTGCTCACGCCACTCGCCGGGCGCTATGCAGCCTCGACGAGCTCTCATGATCTCGCCAAGCGAACCGCTGAGACGGCTGCTTTCCTCCTGGCGTGCTTTCATCAGCCGCCCACCGGCGTCGACCTTCAGCAGATGCTTGTCTCGAATGGAATGACGGCGCGCGCCGTCAACGAGGGCTTCACCCGGACGAAGACGCCAGACATGGAGCCGGTACTTGCACGCTACCACAAACCCCTGCTGGTCACCCACGGGATCCACGACCGGCTTGTCCGTGTCGCCATGTCGGAACGGATCCGCGCGCTCCGAGCCGACGTCAGGCTGTCGATCTTCAAGAACAGTGGCCATAGTCCTTTCTATGAGGAGTCCCGGCGCTACAATCGGGAGCTGGCGGCATTCGTCACCGCTGCGGGACGGTGATGGTAGTCCGTCGATCGGTGAGCAGAACCGGCTTGAACCCGGTGCCTGCACCACTCGCAACTGTGATCAGTACAAATACCTCTTCTTACCTCCGTTTCGGCAGCTGAATTTGAGGGTTACGGAATGTCAGTGTGTCGCCGACCAGATCAAGACGGCAGGAAGCTGGGCTCCGCGAGTGTCCGCCTGAGCGTCAGTCCGACGATCATCGAGGACTATGCGGCAACGGCAGGCAAGGTGCGTTCCGTCGCGACCGGGCTCAACCATTCGCAGCCCGGCGATCCGGCGAAGCTGGCCAAGGTGCTGGTCGACTTCGCAGACGTCCCCCATCCGCCCATCCGCCCATCCGCCCATCCGCCCGTCCGCCTGCCGCTCGGCAGCGACACCGTTGCCGCAATCAGGGCCAAGCACGCCTCGGACAACGCGATCTTGGCGCAGTGAAACGCGATTTCGGTGTCGACCGACTTCTAAATTAGATCGGCAAGTCGCTGTTGTGCTCAGCGGCTTCCGGCAGACGGTCTTTCTGCCGATGGGGCTATGCGCGACGACCCAGAGTCGGCCATTCAGACGATCCAACCCGCTTCCTCAAAGCGGTCATTCGTTCATACCGACCGCCTTCGGCTGCTGAGCCTTAATCCCGGCCGTTGGACTTTTCATCGATTACCTTTTCGGCAGACTTTGAAGCAGGCTTTCAATACCTTCGCATCCGCGAAGCTGCGTGGGTCAGCCGGGGGTGCTACAACCGGATGAGACCGTTGAAATAAGCGTGCGTAGGATCGGCGTGTTGGATGGCTGGTGACGCCTGACACTGGAGGATGCGCCGCGTATCAGGCAGGCGCGGCTTCCCGGGCGAGCAGCTGGAGGTTGTAGGCTGCGGCGGCCATTGTGAACTCCTCGGCGGCGCCGGCGAGACCTCGCAGCTTGAGCGTTCGTAGCCCCAGGTTGCGTTTCATGTGGCCGAACACGCGCTCGATCCGCTGTCTTCGACGTCGGGCGCGGATGTAGGCATCGGTCCCGGCAAGGGCGCGCACGGTATCGCGGGCTTCCTCCCTGACGAGCCGGGTGACGCCCCGCTTCGAACCGATGGTGCATTGCGGCTTCAGCTCACAGACGGCGCAGTCAGCGGGACGGCTTCGGTAGACGCGCACCTGCTTGGTCCGGTTGGTGCCGCAATAGCCGAGCAGCTTGTCCGCCGGACAGCGGTAGGCATCCGCTTCCCGCTCGTAGCGGAAGGCATCCCGGGTGAAGAAGGCGTCCCGTTGGCGAGTACGGTCGATGACCGGGATGTATGGCGTGATGTTCCGGTCGATCAGCCAGCCGAGCAGCGGACCGCTACCATATGCCTTGTCGGCCGAGAGACTGGCGGGTTCGATGCCCAGCCTGGTGCCGGCGCGTGACACCAGCGTCCGCGTCGCCGCCACCTCGGCTGCGAAGCGGGCGGGCGTCGCCTCCACATCGAGGATGCAGTCGGTGTCGAGGTCGAGCAACGGGTTGATGGCGTAAGCGTAGCGCGCCGGCCCGTGCTTGCAGGTGAGCGCCGCTTGCGGGTCGGTCGGCGAGATGCTGGCTGGCTCGACGGGCGCCGGTTCGTCGGGATCGGGCGGCAAGGAGGCATCGAGCGCCGCCAGGTACTCGGCGACGGGCCGCGACACGCTATCCCCGGCGCGGAGCTCGGCCGCGGCGTCGGTGCCCTTCAGCCTCCGCGCCCGGCTGGCGTCGGCCATGACCGCGCTGCCGTCCACCGCCACGTCGCGCCCCGCCACCAGCCCGGCCGCGGCGCATCGGGCGACCACCTGCTCGAACAGCAGACGATGCAGGTCGCACGTGCGGAAGCGGCCGTGCCGGTTCTTGGAGAAGGTGGAATGGTCGGGCACTCGGTCTGCCAAATCGAGCCGACAGAACCAACGATAGGCGAGGTTGAGGTGCACCTCCTCGCATAGGCGGCGTTCCGAGCGGATGCCGAACAGATAGCCGACGAGCAGCATCCTGAGCATCAACTCCGGGTCGATCGACGGTCGCCCGCTCGCGCTGTAGCTGGCAGCCAGCGCCTCGCGCACGAAGCCGAAGTCGAGCAGGCCATCGATGCGTCGGAGCAGGTGGTCGGTCGGCACATGGTCCTCGAGCCGAAAGCCGTAGAACAGCGAACCCTGCGCCACCTGCCGACCCATCATCGCGCGTGCTCCCCGTCGCCTCACGGGAGTGAATCATGCCGGCAACGCTGTCGCAAGCACAACGTCGAGCTTAGCCGCGCGTCACTTCGGCCTCGGTCCACCACCGCAGATCGCGCGCCTTCTCGCTGTCTTGCACGATACGCTCCATAGCGGTCGCGAGCCGCTCAACCGTGTCCATTGTCGGGACCCGCTTCAGCCAACGGCGCACATACGGCTTGGATGGTTCGATGAAGCAGAGATACCCGTCAGGGTATTCTTCGTAGTGACCACATCCGATCCACAGCGGGAATGCGTCGTTGTCGAGCTGGATTCTCCAGCCCCAGTCCTCCGCATGGACGCGCTCCACTTGAAAATCATGCGCGAACAGGTGGTCGGCAAGCAACTTGGCTACCCTCTCGCCGCGCGGCTCGCCGTCCTCACTCTGCTCATCAAGAAGATCGCCGGAGCGAAACTCAAGGTGCGTTCGCATTGCGCGATGCTACCGCCGATCCGCGCCTGCATCTACCCTCGGGCTGCCGATGCCTTTTTCAACAGTCTCGGATAGTTGTGACACTTAGCGTCTATCTCGAACCGTCCTCTTCAACATAATCTTGCAGGTCTCTGAATACTTGCTGCCACAACTCGTCGCTCATGGGGAACCCAAACAGGTCTCGCAGATAATACGCTCCTTCGGCCGCGAGAAAGGCGATCCGCAAGCGCCGACCTTCCTCGGTGTTCGCCTCAAGCGTCCCGGCACGCGCCTGATACCAACGGGTTGTGCTTGTTTCCGCTTCCCCGCCGCTTGCGAGTGCGGCCATCAACGCCGCCAGGCTGGCGCCTTCCTCACGCGTCAGTTCAGCCGTAATCCGGATGTGAGCGAGCATTCGGTCGCGCTCCGACGCGCGCCCGGCCAGCTGCGCCTCGAACCGTTCCTGTTCGCGGGAAAGCCAGCGATCCAGCACCCCATCCATCAACGTCTCGCGCGATCCGAACGCGGACTGGACACTCGCCTTGGGCACTCCGGCGGCAGTCGCCAGATTGCCGAACGTCAGACCCGCAGCGCCGGCTTTGGCGACGATGCCCTCAGCCGCATCAAGAAGCCTGTCCCGATCCAGTGTCCTTGGACGCGCCATGTTCAACTTCTCGCTTGTGTTTGGATACGGTCGTATCTATATGGATGTCACTGGATCGTAAAGGACCTATCTCGAAAGGAGTCCTTCGCCGTGCAACGCAAGCAGGTTGTCATCGTAGGAGCCGGATTTGGCGGTCTTGCCGCCGCTAAGGCATTGAGTGGGCGGAACGTAGCGGTGACGCTGATCGACCGCACCAACCATCATGTCTTCCAGCCTTTGCTCTACCAAGTCGCTACCGCGGCACTCGCACCCTCGGACATCGCGACCGCGACCCGCACGCTGGTCGCGGGGCGCCCTAACGTCACGACGCTGCTCGACGACGTGACCGGCGTCGATGATGACGCCCGCGAGGTTCTGACGGATCTGGGGGAGCGTGTGTCTTACGACTATCTGATCCTCGCCACGGGTTGCAGCTATAGCTTCTTCGGGAACGACGAGTGGGCAGACCATGCCCCGGTATTGAAGACGCTCGCCGATGCCCTCTCGATACGGGAACGGCTGCTGAGCGCGTTCGAGCGGGCCGAACGAAGCATTGATGCCGAAGAAGTCGCTGCGCTGCTGACCGCGCTGAACATCATCGACCAAGGCCCATGCGAATCGGGGAAGCCTATGCCCGCCTGCTCCGCGGTCGGTACACGATCGACGGCGAGGACGTGGGCGTGCCAGGTGCCGCGGACTTCTCGGTCATCGAGCTCAACGCGCTGATCCGCATGGCCCTGATTGGGGGCGGCGGCGGAACGGTGGACGGCAAGCCGGTGACCTGGGCCGATCGCAACCCCGAGCAGCTGGTGGCCGACTACGTGTTCCCGCTGCCGCTTATGGATCGCTGGGACATGGCGCTGGCCGTGCTGGGCGCGCGTGTCGAGGGCGCGACGCCGGCCCTGCCGGTCGCCGAAGCCGCCTGATGGGTGAAGGCCGCTTCTCGGGACGCATGCGGTCGTTACCGGCAGCCGTCCGCCGCGAGGTGGCTCAGGCGATGTTCGCCGCAGGTGACGTGATCCGCGTGGCGGCGCAGATCAGCATCACCGAGGGTGCGGTGTCGGGCAAGGGGCACGAACCATCCACACCCGGGCAGCCGCCGAACAACGACACGGGCGACCTCGCGAACGGGATCGAGACGCGGCAGGTAGCCCCGCTGAACGTCGAGATCGCGTCGACTGCCGCGCATTCGGAAGCATTGGAATACGGCACCAGCAAGATGGCGGCCCGACCGTTCATGCGCCCTGCCGCCAACGCCAACCGCCTCAAGGTCAACAAGCTGCTGAGCGCGGCAGCGCGCCGTGCCGTCCGCCGCCACATGGGGAATTGAACATGCCGACCACCGCCGAGGAAGTCGTCGTCGACCTGCTGGCCCGCACCGACAGGCTGGAGCGCCAGCTGGCGAACGCCGGCAACGTCGTGGACCGGCGGTTGGGCGCCATGGAGAGCCGCGGTCAGCAGTTCGCGGGCAAGTTCAGTGCGGCGTTGGGGGCGATCGGCGTGGGTGCTGTTGCGGCAGAACTGGCCAAGCTGTCGGACGCGTACAAGTCGCAGGAGGCGCAGCTCCGGCTCGCCACTGCCAGCTTCGGGTCGTTCAACCAGGCACAGGCCGATGTGCAGCGCATCGCGGACGTGACGCGGTCCAGCCTGGCCGCCACCACCAGCCTCTATGCCAACTTCGCGCGCGCCTCGCAGGAGACGGGCAGGTCACAGGCCGAAGCCGCCACGGCGACCGAGACTTTCTCGAAGGCCCTGAAGATCGGCGGCGCTGACGCCAACACCGCCGCCGCCGCGACCCTCCAGTTCGGGCAGGCGCTCGCATCTGGCACGCTGCGGGGCGACGAGTTCAACTCGATCATGGAGGCGAGCCCTCGCCTTGCCCGCCTGATCGCGGAGGCACTGGGCGTGCCGATCGGCCAGCTTCGCAGCATGGCGGAAGAGGGCAAGATCACGTCCGACGTGCTGTTCAAGGCGCTGAACGACCGGCGCTACACGGATGGGATCGACGCGGAGTTCAAGCAGCTGCCGCAGACGTTCGGTGACGCCATGGTGCAGTTGGAGAACGCGGCGCAGACGACATTTGCGGCGTTCGACCGGGGCGGGCAGTTCTCGGACGCGCTGGTGGCGTTCCTGGGCACCGGAACGAACACCATGAAGGGGATCGAGATGGCGGCAGGCAACGCCGGCATAGAGATACGCGCGACGTTCGAGGGGCTGCGCGACGCCTTCTCGCCCATGCTGGAGGGTGCGCGCAGCGTGTTCGGCCAGATCGAGCAGGACGCGAACTACACTCGCGACAGCATCGGCAACATTCTGCGGCTGGTCGATAAAATCCAGAACGCGGACATAGCGTTCGATCGAGGGTATGCCCGCGTGGGTAACGCGCTCGTGCGAGGCGGCGTGCTTGATCCGCGGTTTGGACCGAGTTGCCCGAGTACAAGGACCGGGCAGGCGCCTTCCTGCGCCGGAACGATCAGTCTTCCGCGCTTTCCCGGTCCCGCCAGCGCGACCGCGAGGTGGCCGGCATCCTGCCCGCGACCACCGCGCGCAATGCTGGCGACCTCATCAACTTCATGAACGGCACCGGTCGTTTTGCACCGCGCCGCCCGACCGCCGCCAGCACCAGCGAGAACAAGGCGCTGGAGAAGCACACGGCGCGCCTCGCCGACCTCCAGAAGCTGCGCGCCACCGCGGAAGGCGCCACGGCCAAGCGGCTCGACCAGCAGATCAGCCGCGAGAATCAGGTGATCGCCAACCTGCGTCGTGGCGTCGGCGAAAGCGCGGCCACGGCGGCGGTGGGCCGTGCCGGTGGTGGTGGTGCCGGCAGGTCCAAGCTGAACCCAGACGTGTTCACGCGCGAGAACGCGGCCATTAGCGACCGGCTGCTCCGTGCGCAGGCCGATCAGGCGCAGACGGCAGAACAGGTGGCCGCCGCCGAGCTGGAACGACTGGACGTTGCCCGCGTCCGGTTCGTGGCGGAGACGGAGCGCGACAAGCGGCTGACTGAGGAAGAGCACCGCCGTCTGATCGCGGCCGATGCGCTCGCCACCGCGGCGGAGAAGGCGCTGGTGCTCCGCGATCGGGATGAGGCAATCCAGGCCCGCGTGTCCGCGGCGCTGGAGCGCCAGGCAAGCACCCTGGAGGCGGCCAACCGCAACCAGCAGGACGAGCTACGTTCCAGGCTGGATCTCGCCACCAGCAATGTCGAGCGCCGGGACGTGGAGCGCCGGCTACTCGACCTTGTCCACCAGCAGGAGCGCGCCGACCAGCAGCGCCCGATCGACAGCAGCAAGCGCGTGCTCGAGGACGCGAACGCCACGCCGGACCAGCGTGCCGACGCGCAGGCGGTCGCTGATCGTGCCAGTGGGCGGTTGCGGTCCTTGGACGTGACGCAGGCAAACGAGCGCACGGCACTGGACCAGCGCTACGAGAGCCCGCTGGACCGCTATCGGCGCCGCGTCGACCGATCGCCTGAACGAACCCGCGAGGATGTGGAGCTGCTCGTCGTCGAGGAACTGGACCAAGTTCGGGACGGCATCTCGGACTCGATCAGCAAGCGCCTGGGCGTGAAGGACCCGATCATATCTGGGCTGCTGAACCTGCTGATCGAGCGCGTGGTGATGCGCCCGCTGGCAGATGCGCTCGGCAGCGCCACGTCCGGGCTTGGTGGGGGCGGAGGCTTTCTCGGCTTCCTCGGCAACGTAGCCGGCATCCTGGCCCGTGTCGGTGGCGGCTTCGGCCGCGCATCCGGCGGCTATGTGGCTCCCGGCCAGACCGTCCGCGTGAACGAACATCGGGGCGGTGTCGAACTGCTGCGGATGGGGAGCCAAGGCGGCACGGTGATCCCGCTGGGACGGGCACAGGCGGAAACCATGGCGCGGCCGATGGCCATGGCGATCCCGAACATTGCCGCGGCTCAGGCGGTGGCCGCTCCGGTACGCCCGCAGATCACCGTGGTAGCGCCCCAGCAGTTTGATCTCCGCGGTGTCGTGATGACGGATAGACTGTTGATGCAGATGGACCAGCGCAACCGCGCCTATGCGGATCAGGTGGGCAAAGCGGCTTATGGTCAGGCGTTGAAGGATGCGCCTGCGGCCCTGGACAAGTTCAATCGCCTTCAGGGGTGAGCGGCGGCGCCGGCGGTGGGCGGTCGCACATGGATGCGTTGCCCATGTAGATCGGTCAGCCCTCCCTCTCTATCTACCCTGCCCAACCAAGCGCATACAGCCTCACCCGTCAGCAGGCTCCTCCCATTGCCTCGGATGGGCAAGGCGGTCGCGGCTTCCCCCCTTTGGTCGCGACCGCCGATTCAACCCGAGCACGATCCGTATCGGATGTATGTCACAGACGCCTTCATAGCCGAGCCGACTTGCGGTCTTCTTCGTTGATCGGTTGTTCGAGAGGAGGGGATTACCAGAATCGTTGCGACTGTTGTTTCTGTCTGGCACATGCCTTCGCCAGGGGATGGGGGCGGCAGCAATGGGTGTGTTTTCCTTCGAGCCGGCGCCGATACCACCTGGCGACCATGAGCGAAGTCGGGTCGCACAAGCATCGGGCCTCCTGACCGCCGCACCTGAACCCCGGCTCACCGGCCTCACGCACGCGGCCAAGGTGGCGCTAGGCGCCCGCTGGTCAGGATTGTGCGTCATCGTGGACGACCTGCAACACGTCGTAGCGTCTTCCGGTGGGATGTTGGGGGTCTACCGCCGGGCAACGGCGCTCAGCAGCTACGCCATTGCCTATCCGGATCAGCCATTCTTCGTTCTGGATGCAGCTGGCGACGAACGCTTCGTCGGAAATCCCTTCGTGGACAACGGTATGATGCGGTTCTTTGCAGCAGCGCCGGTATGGCGCGGCAACTTCGTGGTCGGCGCATTATGTGTCACTGATCAAAAACCGCGATACGATGTAAGCAGCGATCATCTGCAACGATTGCAGTGCCTGGCTGACGCGGTCCTGAACCCATGGCCGACGAAATGCGACGCTTTGTTCCCTGACGAAGGTGATGGGGGACAAGGCACGGTTTCGTCTATCGCTGTTGGCGTAGCCTGATCGGACTTGCTGGCCGGCTACCTACCTGAGCCATAGGCGGCGCTTAGGGCGCGCGGATGGCAATCGAGGTGCTCTGGCCCCGAACGTTCCGACGCCGCTCTGGAAGCAGCAGCGAAGCCTTGGAAGCATGGCATAAGGGCCGCCGGTCTCGAAGGATCGACGGCCCAGGCTGCCTACTAACCTAGACGGGAATTGGTCAGGCGTAGGTGACGGTGGCGCTGCGACGACGCGAACGGAGGTTGGCGCCGGCCAAGCCGAGCCCGGTCAACATCATTGCCCAGGAAGCAGGCTCCGGCACGGCCGGAGCGGTTACCACCCGCGGCATGATCGATGCGTTCAATACTGTGGCTTCCTGCTGTACGGTGCCTTGTCGAACGCCAGCAGTAGATGAGGAACCAGGCACTATGCCCCCTGTTCCGGCAAACCCCACAGGCACGACCAAGAACAAGTTCTTCACGAACAAGCCATTTACCGCTTCATAGAAGTTTATGCCTGTGCCGCCGTAG
>Ga0325400_1004110_pt1 | contig 13409 bp, 14 predicted proteins | sample PopdelMetagenome_2_FD_205662 | JGI IMG/M metagenome (GOLD analysis project Ga0325400, IMG submission 205662) | Populus deltoides microbial communities from Bellville, Georgia, United States - Xylem-PdKOR-R1 | ecosystem: Host-associated > Plants > Phyllosphere > Stem > Wood/Secondary xylem... | reverse complement strand
CCAATTACTCATTTTAGCGTGCGAGTATTGACTTTGTGTAAATTTAAACCCTTAAATTAATGATTTATAGAATAGAAAATTAGGGTATCGTACCATAGAGATACAAGTACTGTAACTTAGTTACTCAATCATGACAAGTTATTTAAGTTTAGATTAAAACAAACCAAGTAAAAATGCATGAAATATGTTAATCTAACAAAATCAACTTATATGAAATTTAAACGATAAATAATTAAAAGGGGGGGTTTTTTATGATCTAAACTAACTAAAAGAGATTTAAAACACTAAGAAAACAAAATAAAAATTCTAAAAATAAAAAGACAAATTCGGTAGAATATAAACTATAAAGAGAAAAAAGTTTTAACGTTAACTTTAAAAAAAGTTCCTCAAGAATAATTAAACACCAATAATTGAATTGGATATATTTTCTAATTTGATTTGTGATCATAAATGAATCAATTGTGAAAGAAATTTTTCTACCCATACTTACTTTTAAGTTAACTTAGTATTCGTGCATTTATTAACTCTAATCACACAATAACTGATTAGTACTTAAAAGTGCATTTTTATCAAGGTTTTATATCATCATTTTGCACTTCAAGTATCAATAACTCCTTAACTAGAGCATGTTTTATAATAACATGTCTAATAATATAAGATACCTTTAATTTATGGTAAATATTTATCTTAAATGTAGGCCTATCACATAAATCAAAGGATTGATTGATGAGTTCAACTACTGAAATTGAGAAGACAAAGAGAGGGTTAGGCTTAGAAAAGAGATGTCGGTTCAGTCCAAACTGGAACACTGTTCAGTCATTGGGTCATATCTGGAGCTGTAGATCTTGGATTTTAATTTGGTTTATATAGCTAGAAAGCTAAGACATAGGCCTAAAACATTTATGGAGTCTAAAACTCAATTCTGTTGTTTGGAAGTCCAAATCTTAGCAACAATGGAGAAGTTGGAATCTGTCCTGCAGCCCAGACATTATTCAGTGTTCAGCCCATATCTCGAGTTCTAGAAGTTCAAATGCACCGATTCTTTTTTTGTTGGAAAGCTGAGACAATTTCCTAGAAATTTTATGTGACAATCTATTCAAATTCTGACGTTAGCAATGATGTTTTGTTCAGACAAGAAGATAAGGATTGTCACCAAGTTAAGATGTGGCCACCCACTCAACAATTAGTCATCAAATCAATAGTTTCAAATTTTGGCCTATAAAAGGAGGCATTTGCCATGCATTTTGGCATCTTGGTTTTCAGATTAAGATTATGTTCTTGCTCTCTCTCTTTATTTTTGTAATGCTTAAGTTTTGTTTATATTAATCTCTTATTTATGTTTTTCATTTCCTTTCCTTTACTTAGTTAACTTATATCTTATTTATATTCTTATCTTATTTATTTATGTTTCTCTCTTTCATTATGTTTAGTTAAGTTTATTATGTCAAGGTGAAAAAGTTACACTAATGGTGTAAGAATAAGTATAGTATAAACTCAACATGGACTCTAATGTTTGATACTAATATGTTTTGCATTTGTTATCTTGTTCACTTTTAATACTTTGCTTGTTAAATAGTTAATCTAGATTTATGTTGTATAACCCTTGGTACAACAAATACTTGACACTTTCATAGCCCAACCGTATGGTATAACCAACACTTGTGCTATGAAAGGAACTTGATTTGTTGTTAACATAAGTTATAATTACGAATACATGACAACATTTACAAGTATTAGCATTATTCAAATAAGATAACTAATGTAATCATGTTAATAATTTATATTCTGATTGGAACCTCTTTTGTGTGTGGTTTCCAGTTGAGTAATAAAAAGAGTTTATACTATACTTGTTTAAAATACCATTAGTGGATCCTCTAACCGTGACAATTATTTTATCCTTATTTAATCCTTATATCAATATCACGTTTCAAAGCTCTCTTGAACTCCTTTTCTGTTATTATCTATTTCTTTATTTATAGTTTATACAGTTAACCTCCTTGTGGTTCAATCCCGGTCTTGCCGGGTTATTTATTCTTCGACACTCCTACACTTGGGAGAAGACATCAACTTTTTAGTCGTGTCAATAACCTTCATTAGACATGGAAGATTTAATTACATGATGATATTAAGATCTAGATAGGTGCAATTGATTCATGATAATTAGATACACATGAGGAGTTAATTTAATCAAGACTTATTCTTTCCAAGTAACAAATAATAAAAATTGAGTTTGAAAATGAGATACCTCTACTACTTAAGTTAATTAGTCATGAATCCACCATAAACTAATCATTAACAATAGATTTAAAATAAAAAAAACATATGTTGCCTATCATACCAAATTTAGGTCATCAATTATTAAATTTAATCATAGAAAAACATAAAATATTTATGTATTACAATTAGATATGGAATAGTTTTAAGCCCAAATCCTTATGATAATTTAAGACCCAAGAGTACTAACCATTTAAAATTGAAAACTAAGTTTGCATGAAATTCATGATTAACATAACTTTGAACAAGAAAAAAGAAAAATAAAATTTTATAACCATAAAATCCCTCTCCCTCTTTTTTGTTATATTATGAATGTCCTCTTCCTTTTCTTTTAGGGTTAAGGTATGTTATGTATGTATGAGGAGATGGAGAAGTTTTCTAGTTAACAACTAATTACTAGTTAAACTACTTTTAGATTTCCTTTTATTAATATGATTTTAATGACTTGTACATTGACTTTGACCATCTATAAAGATTTCTTGGACATGTAAGACCATTCCCACATTATTAATTAGCTTCCATGTCATCATCCTAACATGAAAAGATTAGGTTAGACTTGTTCTATTGTGCTGATAAATTTTAAGCCTAACTTCAAGATGCCATTCTCTCTCATCTAAATGATTTACTAGGCCTACATATATGTATGAAAAGTTTAAGATGTTCAGTTTTTAGCTCAACTTGAAGGGAAATAAAATTACATTTATAACTTTAGATATGATCCAAATAGTATACAAAGATCTGGTCTGGAAAATTTGCTCTGACCAATCCTTATCCCACTGGGATTCTTTATTCAAGTTGGATTTCTAATGCAATTATGATTTTATAATTTGCACTTATAAGCTCCAATGACTTGTCCCGATATGCTATTTCTAGTCATTTATTTGAGATTATGCTAAAAATACTTCATTTAGTTTATTTTTACACTTTATGTTTCCATAACACTGTTAAGCACAAAACAAGTTAAGTAGGTTATTGTAAGATATAAAACATGAATAAAAGACTAAGAATAAGAATAAGGTACAAAACATGAATGAAGCAAAATTGAATTACTCAACTTATAACAAGAAGCTTTATGTATTGGTGAACACTTTGGAGACTTATAATCATTATTTATGGTCAAAAGAGTTCGTTTTCCATACGAATCATAAATTGTTGAAACATTTGAAATGACAAAGTAAGTTGAATAAGAGGCATGCCAAGTGAGTATAATTTATTAAGACCTTTCCATGTGTGGTTAAGTACAAATAAGGTAGGGATAATATAGTGGTTGATGCACTATTTAAAAGGTACAATCTTCTTTCTTCTTTAAATGCTAAATTATTAGAATTTAGGATTTAAGTATGTGAAAAACTTGTATATTAATGATAATGATTTTGCTAATATATATATATATATATATATATATATATATATATATATATATATATAATGCTTATGAAAAGTTAGCCTATTATAGACTATGTAGACTTAATAGTTATTTGTTTAAAGAGAATAAACTTTATGTGATTAATAGTTTTATACGTGAATTGCTTGTGTTTGAAGGTTCATTCAAAAACTTTATTCTAAAGAAGATTTTGATTACTTGTCATCTATAAATGAATGGTCAAATAAAAATAGTAAATAGAACTTTAACTACCCTATTACATTCTTTCATTCTAAAGAATTTGAAAATTAGGAGGATTGTTTGTCGTTTATTGAATTTACATATAATAAGAGTACACATTCTACTACTGATCCTTCATCATTTAAGATTGTTTATGGTTGAAATCATCTAACCCCTTTTTATTTGATTCCTTTACATATTGATAAAAAGACTTAATCTTGATGGAAGTAGGAAAGCACAAGTGGTAAAGTCACTTCATGAGAGTGTTTGACAACATATATAGAAAAATAATGAACAATACATATCTAAAGCTAAGGTTGTAGGCATTTTATTTTTAAATTAGGTGATTGTATTTTAATACATATAAGAAAGGAAAGATTTCTAGCCTATAGGAGATCTAAGTTGCAGAGTTGAGGAGACGGTTCATTCCAAGTTCTTGAATGAATCAATGATAATGCATAAAAAGTGGATCTTCAAGGTGAATATGATTTTAATGCTACTTTTAATATTTATGATCTTTCTCTATTTGATATAGGTGATGATTTTAGGTTAAATCCTTTTAAGGAGAGGGAATGATCAGAACTAACAAGAATTACCAAAGGATCCATTTGGTAGTGTTTGGTTATTGTCCTAGAATAGAAGAGACATAGACTATGGGGACAAAGGAGACATGATTAAAAAGAAGATGAAGATAGAATTGTGTTTGATAATGGTGTATAAAAAATAGTGATTGTCTTTATATCTTATTTGGTTATGGTAGACAAGAAAAAATAAAATATTAAAAGTCTATTTTACCCATAATATGTATTACTGTCAAACTTACATATTTAAAAAAATATAGAATTTTTTTCTTTAGTTTATATTGAGTTTTGAAATTAATAATTTTATAATAATCCTAGTTATAAAACCAAGATTGGACCAACGGATTGACCTAGGGTCTAGACCGATCCGGGTTTAAGAAATATCTAGAGGAAAGATTGATCCTATCTAACTCAGTCAAAAACCAGGTTGACTTGTGACCCATTCAACTTGGGATAAAACATGGGTCAAAAACATGTTGACTTTTAAAAAAATGGTCAAAACAAGCCTGCCTTAAATTTTTTTTTTAAATCGAGGTTGATCCTCCAACTCGTGACCTGAGCCTTATCTTAGGTTGAATCTCGAGTTGAGTTTTAAAAGTATGATAATAATTATTTTTATCCATACATTGACTCGGATCAACCCAGGTTGACCCTCTCAACCTTAATCTAGGCATTGCCCCTAATTGACCCCCGAGAAGAGTTATGATAATAACCACTTTTTATCCTTACATTGACCTAGTCAACTTGGGTTAACCTCCTAGACTGTAACCTAAGTCTTGCCTTGAATCGACCCCTGAGTTGAGTTTTTAAAGTATGATAATAACCACTTTTATCATTATATTGACCCAGATCTTACCTTAGATCGACCCACAAGTCATGCTTTAAAACTATGATAATAATGACTTTTATTCTTATATTGACTAAGATCAATTCGAGCTGATCATCTCGACCCGTGACCTAGGCGTTGCTCTAAATCAACCCCTGAGTTGGGTTTTGAAACTATGATAATAATCATTTTTTATCCTTATACATCTCAGTTTGACAATTTTGAATTTGAGAGTTTTTACAAAGATATTTTAAAAATAAAAATAATAAATATTGTGATATGGACCAGCCTACTAGCACAAAGGATGATGAGAATTAACAAGCATCACAACATGATCCTTTGAAGCTAACAATTGGGCAAATAACAAGGTCAAGGGCCAAGAAGATTAAAGAGGGATTGATTTGGCTGATTCAAGATATTTGGACGAAGGTAAATGTTTAGATTTCAAAAAAGGATGAACATACTTTAATTAATGTAATCATAGAAGGATATGGTAATGGGATTTAAATAAAATTTAGAATAAAAAAGATGGAGGCAAAAAACACTAGATTTTCTTGAGTTTTGGAGTCTTTATTAAGCCAACACAAAGTTGATAGCCTTATTTTTCAAGGATATGTTTTGGCCAGATGCTTGCATTGAGTTTTGGGATTTATTATTTTAATTGTTATAAAACTTAATTTATTGTATTTATGATCTTATATTCAGGCCATTAAGTTTTAGGTCTTTGACACTATAAATACCCTTCTGAAAGGGAGTGTAAGGGTTCCAGACTTTGATGAATGAAATATATGTGTGTTTGAGAGTATTCTCCTAATATGTTTCTCTAACAAACTAAATCAACTTATCAAAAAGCAATTGTCTTTATGACGTCATCTTATACTTCTTGTTTGCTAAATGTTATTCGTTTGGTGGGGGTTTCAGATTCCAATATTGGTGGTGCATAGGTTCAAGGCAATCTCTGTGTCACACTTCCAAACCTAAATTTTTGGCTTTCTGGGAGTTGTATTGTTTGTGTTTGGGTTATATGACTGCATGATTATGGGGTTCGTATCATTTGGTATCAGAGTTTGGCTCCATTAATTAGGTTATATCCTTCTGTTAATTTTGTTTTTTCTTTTGTTCCACATCAAACTATTTGTTCCAATCTTTTTCTCTTTAATTCAGTAACAGCATCTTCTTGGTACAAAAAAAAGTATTATTTTAATTTTTTACTATCTCTTTACATATTAGTAGCATAAAAGTAAAAAAAAAAAAAAAAAGGTCGTTCAAAAAGATGAGTTTCAGATTCAGCTGCAAAAAAACAAAACAAGGGGAAATTGGATCAAATCAACTTGTAATTAGCTTAAACTTGATATTCTAGTTATTGGAGTTTCATCGCACTATATATTAAATTTGGACTCATTTAGACATCGTTTGCTTTAGGTTCCGAATTTAGGTATTAAAGGGGCTATTTCTTGTTAGTTTTGCATCTATATATTAAATGACTTGGAAATAAAGTAAACTTGATATTCTATTTACTAGGTTCTTAATTGCACTATATATTAATTTTGAGGTCATTTGGACATCGTTTGTTTTGAGGTCCAGATTCGAGTTCGAGCTTGTCGTAACGGGTCTATTTTGTGTCAGCTTTTAAATCTTGTTTTGTTTCTATTGATTTCATATCTATTAGGTGCTATTTACATCATTTTTTGCACTATCATCATATTTGGGTGCTATTTACATCATTTTCATATATTTCGTGTATATTTTTTTGTTCATGTCTTCAAGTCGTCTATATTTCATATAGATTCGATTTCTACTTGTAAAACTGTAATCATATTTTTATTTTTGCTTTTTTTCATAATTTGCTTGCTTTTGGAGTCATATTTATTCATTTAAATTACGTTGCTAAGTGGTTCTGTTTGGTGTTATGTAAGAGCCATAAGAAGATGAAACGAGAGGAAAAAGGCGTGGCAAACGTATATTTGAGTGAAACACGAGGCGTAGGGATATTTTATCACCACTAACCAATTTTTACAGGTACAAACATGTCGGATTAGAACACCTACTAACCCCTCATAAAGGTGACGTAAAGCATCAAATTAAAGGCATATAACACAGATGTTGGCAAAAGTGCAAATGGTGTTAGGATACATGAGTGACAAGCTTGAGAAGATTGAAAAACATGAGGATGGCTCTAATTCTAATAATCATGATGTACATGGAGTAGGGAAAGAAGAATGCACCATGATAGTAAGGCTAAAAAGAGAGTGAACCATGATAGTAAAGCTGAAAGGCATGTGGAGGCTAACTATGGTGATTTTTGGGTGGATGATGATGACTTTAGTGATAGAGTTTTTTAGGCTGATACTTTAGGACAGAGGGAAATTCCTCGGTAGCTTAGAAACCGAAGGGATTTTAGGTTTAGACAAAGAGGCTAATTTAACCAGAGGGGAAATTTTCATAATGTGGGGAACCATTATGATGTGGATGAGAATCTGGACTCTACTAAACTAAAAATTCCTAATTTACAATTTAAAAATGATCTCAAGGCTTATTTAGAGCGGGAGAAAAAGGTTGATTAGATTTTTTATTGCCATAAGTATTCTGAACAAAAAAAGATGAAATCGGTGGTCATTGAATTTATAGATTATGCATTAATTTGGTGGGATTAGATTATGATTAGTAGAAGAAGGAATAGGGAGCGACCTGTAAAGATATGAGACGAGATGAAAGTTATGATGAAGAGGTGTTTTGTTCCTAACCACTATTATAGTGATTTATATTTGAAGCTACAAAGTCTAACTTAAGGTTCTAAGATAGTAGATGAATATCACAAGGAGACAAAGATAACAATGATTAAGGCCAATGTTGTTGAGGATAGAGAAGCCACCATGGCTAGATTTTTTAATGTGCTGAAAATGGAGATTGCTAATGTTGTGAAGTTGCAACATTATATGGAGTTAGAGGACATGATACATATGGTATAATAAAGGTGGAGAGACAAATCAAAAGAAAGGGTAGCGTAAGACCATAAATTAGTTTAGCATCTTCTTCATCGGTTTGGACGCCAAATCCAAAAAGAAAGGAGGATACCCAACCAAAATGTTTTGTGCATGTTAAAGCCAACCACCTAACCAAGAAGGAGACGCCTACTAATAGGAAATGTAAAATTGATTCATAACCTATGTGTAATCGTGATATAAAATGTTCATGTGTTTGGGAAGTGGATACATTGCTTCTTAGTGCCCAGATAAGAGAACAATGATCATTTATCATGGTAACATTGAATCTAAAATGACAAATTTGATGTTGATGAGATGCCATATTTGGAGGATTATAGTGATGTGGAGATTGTATATCCAATTAAGGGGGAGGCCTTGGTTTTAAGGCGTGTTCTGAATGTATAAGTCAAAGAGGATGATGTAGATCAACAAAGAAAGAACATCTTTCATACTAGATGTCATATCCAAAACATAAGTATGTAGTATGATAATTGGTTAAAGTAGTTGTACCAATGTAGCTAGTATTACTCTTTTTAGGAAATTGAATTTGAATACTGTGAAGCATCCTGAGCCTTATAAATTGCAGTGGTTGAATGAATATGGTAAGGTGAAAGTCTCTAAATAGATGATGATATCCTTTGCTATTAGTAGATATTCTAATGATATTATGTGTGATGTGGTTCCAATGCATGTTATTCACTTACCTTTGGGGCATCCATGACAGTTTGATATAAGGGTTATTCATGATGGATTTAGAAATAGATATATTATTATAAAAAATGGTAAAAGATGGTAAAGTCATCACTCTTGTACCTATATCTTCAAAACAAGTGTATGATGATTAATTGAAGTTGAAAAGGGAATGTGAGGTTGATGAGAGAAAATTCATGTACGGACAATGGTGAGAGAATATCATCAGATTCAACTAATTCAAAATCAATAATTAAACTAGTTGAGAGTAGAAATAAAACCCGAGAAGTGAAAAAAGTAAGTATGAATGATGATAATTGGTGAGAAAATTAAGGAAACAACTAAATTTCTATGCAAGAAAGGGTGAGATCAAATCATGTTGTTCCTAGTGTGGCTGTTTTTTTATTGCATGAGTTTGATGATGTATTTCTTAAAGACATTCTTTGCATATTACCACCATTAAAAGGAATAGAACATCAGATTGATCTTATACCCGGAGCTATGATTCCTAACTAACCAGCCTATATAATTAATCTCAAGAAGACGAAGGAGCTTCAAATGTAAGTTGATAAGCTGATAATGAAGGAGTGCATTTATAAGAGGATAAGTCATTGTGTTGTGCTAGTATTACTTGTGCCTAAAAAGGATGGAACATGAAAGATGTGTGTTGATTTTCAAGTCATCAACAACATAACGGTAAAGTAAATACATCATATCCCTATGCTTGATGACATGCTAGATGAGTTACATGGATTATGTATTTTCTATTAAATTGATTTGAAAGTGTGTACCATTAGATTAGGATGAAAAAAGAAGATGAATGGAAAATTGCATTTAAGAATAAGCATGGTTTGTATAAATGGTTAGTTATGTCATTTGGACTTACAAATTCACCTCGTACATTTATGAGGCTAATGAATCATGTGTTACATGCATTTATAGATAAATTTATGGTAGTGTATTTTGATAACACCCTAATCTATAACAAAAACTTGAATGAGCATCTTGATCATTTGTGTAAAGTATTTAGTGCATTGCGTGATGAGAAATTGTATGCTAATCTTAAGAAGTGTACCTTTTACATGGAGAAAATTGTGTTTATTGGATATGTTGTAACTGCACATAGTATCAAGATGGATGAAAACAAGATTAAGGTCATCCAAGATTGGCCTACACCTAAATTTATGATTAAGGTACGAAGTTTCCATGGTTTGGCTAGTTTCTATAAGAGGTTTGTTAAGGATTTTAGCACACTAGCTGCATCACCACTCATTGAGATCGTCAAAAAGTCAATTGGTTTTAAATGGGGTATTGAACAAGATAATGCATTTAACTTGTTAAAAGAAAAACTTTGTTTAACACCTTTATTAGCTTTACTTGACTTTACAAAAGCTTTTAAGATTGAATGTGATGCCTTAAAAATAGGTATTGGAGCTGGTTTAATACATGATAAATGACCTATTGCTTATTTTAACAAAAAGCTCAATAGTGTGGTGTTGAACTACCCTACTTATAACAAGAAACTTTATGCTTTGGTGAGAATTTTGGAGACATGGCAACATTACTTGTGGCAAAAAAAAATCATATTCATTCGAATCATGAATCATCAAAGCATTTGAAAGGACAAAGTAAGTTGAATCAGCAGCATGCAAAATGGATGGAATTCATTAAAACATTCTCATATGTGATCATATACAAGCAAGGTAAGGAATATATAGTGATTGATGCGCTATCGTGAAGGTATGCTCTTTTACCTACCTTGGATGCTAAGTTGTTAGGATTTGAGCATATGAATGATAGTAATTTTACTAATGTATTTCATGCATGTGAAAATTCAGCTTCTGGAAAGGTTTATAGACTTGATGGATACTTGTTTTTTTAAAAAAATAGACCTCGTGTGTCTAATAGGTTTATGCGTTAATTACTTGTTCGTGAAGCTTATTGGGGCAATTTAATAGGTCATTTTGGTGTCGCGAAGACTTTAGATATATTGTATAAACACTTTTACTAGCCTAAAATGAAACCCGATGTGCAAAAAGTGTGTGATAGATGCATTACATGTAGAAAAGAGTCTAAGGTTTTACCACATGGTTTATATATGCCTTTACCTCTACCTAAAAAACCTTGGGTGAATATTTCTATGGATTGTTTTTAGGTTTACCTAGGTCGAAAAGAGGAAGGGACTCTATCTTTGTAGTTGTTAATAGGTTTTCTAAGATGTCACGTCTTATAGCATGTCATAAAATTTATGATGTAAACAACATTATTGATTTATTCCTTATAGAGATAGTAGGACTTCATAGGATTCCTGGGAGCATAATTTCAGATCGTGATGTAAATTTTCTTAGCTATTTTTGAAAGGTTTTGTGAAAAAAATTAGGAACTAAGTTATTGTTTTTTACTACTTATCATTCATAAACTGATGGTCAAACAAAAGTAATTAATAGGATTTTAACTACACTTATGTATTGTCATTCAAAAGAACCTTAAGAATTGGGAAGATTGTTTACCATTCATTGAGTTTGCTTATAATCATAGTATGTATTCGACTACTGATTTTTCACCATTTAAGGTCATTTATGGATTTAACTCATTAATTCCATTAGATTTGATTCATTTACCTAGTGATAAAAAGGTTAATCTTGATGGTAATAAAAATACACAAATGGTGATAGCACTCTATGAAAATGTAAGAAAGCATATTGAAAAAAAAAAAAGAATGACCAATATGCATCTAAGATAAATAAGGGGTATAAACACGTTTTTTCCCAACTAGGTGATTGAGTTTTGGTGCATATGCATAAGGAGAGGTTTCCGACCTATAGAAAATCAAAATTGCAACCATGAGGAGAGATGCATTTCCAAATACTTGAGAAGATTAATGACAATGCGTACAAAATAGATCTAACAGGTGGGTATGGTGCTAGCGCTACTTTCAATATTTCTAATATCTCTTGTAGGTGACAATTCAAGGTTGAATCCTTTTGAGGATAAAAGAGATGATACATACTAATTCACTAACACGAAAGATGGTGAAAATCAACAAGCATTACCACATAATCATTTAGAGTTACCAATTAGGCCAATTACAAGGTCACTGGCTAAGAAGATTAAAAAGGCGTTGATTGGGCTGATTCGAGATATTTGGGCCAAGGCAGGTGTTCATATTTCAAAAAAGGATGAACATACTTTAATTAATGTAAGCAATGAAGGAAATGGTAATGAGATTTAAATAATATTTGGAATAAAACAAGCGAGGTAATAAATGCTATATTTTCTTGAGTTATGGAGTCTTTATTGAGCAAAACACAAGGGTGATAGCCTTTTTTTTCAAGGATGCTTTTGGTTGCATGCTTGCATTGAGTTTGGGCTTCGTTATTTTAATTGTTATAAAACTTAATTTATTGTATTTATGGACTTATGTTCAGACCATTAAGTTTTAGGTCTTTGGCACTATAAATACTCTTTTGAAAGGAAGTGTAAGGGTTCCAGACTTTGATGAATGAAATTATATGTATGTGTGTGTGTGGGGGGGAGAAAGAGAGAGAGAGAGTATTCTTTTACTTTGGTTCTCTAATTTTAGATTCCAATAGTACTGGTGCTTAGGTCTAAGATAATATATGTGTCACACTACGAAACCTGATTTCTTAGTGTTCCGAGAGTTCTATCGTTTGTGTGTGGGTTACATGACCGTGTGATTACGAGATTTACATCATATTGTCTCTGGAAACATGTCTCCTCTATACCTCTTATTTTATAAATATAGAAATTCACTCCAAAACTATCCTAGCAATATATTTATTTTTATGTCTTTGTCTCTATCTCTTAACCAACTAGATTTTTGCCTTCATTGTCTCTGTCCCTTCTATCCTAAGATAATAACTAAACACTACATTAGAGGTGCTAATGGGACCAATTATAAGGTTAAGGGCTAAAAATAGTAAAGAGACATTCAATTGGCTTATTCAGTATATTTGGGCCAATAAAAGTTCCAAGACTTTCAACAAAGAATGGATAAAGCTTTAATTAATGTGATCCATGTAAAGAAAAGGAGATCCTTATTGGGCTTAAAGCATTTAGTAGCTTTGGCAGCATAGGGAGAAGCGACAATAACTTATGTTTCCTTTTATTTTGAAGATTTTCTTTTTGGCAAGGTTTTCTTATTATTCAATGACATTAAAGGTTGTTTTGAGCTTATTTTTCAAATGTACAATCTTACACTAACAAGTAAAAGTTTTTATCTGACTATTGAATTAAGCTAAAATTTTGTCCACAAATTCTAAAGGCTTTTTTTGTTATTGGGTTAGAATTCCATAGCAATTAGAAACCGAAAAGGTCTTAAGGTAAAGCTTAGAAGCTACTATACAAGAGTTGCATTATTTTCCTAATTGGTTTATGATTATTTTTCTTATTCTATTTAGAACTCTTTTGTTATTTTTCCAGTCTTGTTT
>Ga0325400_1004106_pt1 | contig 13412 bp, 11 predicted proteins | sample PopdelMetagenome_2_FD_205662 | JGI IMG/M metagenome (GOLD analysis project Ga0325400, IMG submission 205662) | Populus deltoides microbial communities from Bellville, Georgia, United States - Xylem-PdKOR-R1 | ecosystem: Host-associated > Plants > Phyllosphere > Stem > Wood/Secondary xylem... | reverse complement strand
GAGCTGCTCCAGGGTCTGGTGCACCAGCGGTACGCCCCCGGCGTCCAGCAGCGGTGCCAGGTGGGCCAGCAGGTCCGCGCGCGGCCCGGTCAGGCCGACCGGGCCGCTGCCCAGCAGGGTCAGCGACGCGAAGCGGTCGGGGTCGGCGAGCACGGCGCCGCGGGCCACCAGCCCGCCGAAGCTGTGCCCGAGCAGGTGCACCGGGCCGCCGAGCTCGGCGGCGACCCGCAGCAGGTCGGCGGCGAGCTCGGGCACGGTGTACGCGGCCGGGTCGTCGGGGCCGGGGGAGGCGTGCTGCCCGCGCTGGTCGATCGCGACCACCCGCCACCCGGCCTCGGCCAGCGGGTCCAGCACCGGGGCGAAGTCCTCCTTGGAGCCGGTGTAGCCGGGCACCAGCAGGACGCTGCCTCGCGGTGCGGTGCCGCTGTCGAGGGCGGCGAGCGGTCCGGTCCGGCCGGCGAAGGTCGCCGGGGCGGCCCCGTGCGGGGTCAGCTGGCGCAGGTCGTCGGGAGCGCTGAGCTCGGAGCCTCCGGGGAGCATGGCCCCATTGAACGCCCGGTGCGCGCTGCCGCGCTGCGGGGGACCACCCGTCAGGAGAAGGCGGTGCGGCCCTCCGCCGTGCCCACGACCACCACCGGACCCACCACCGCGGTCCGGCCGCCGGCCGGGACGGCCGGTGCCGACGAGCGGGCCAGCTCGGCGCCGGTGGCCAGGTCGCGGGTGACGAACCCGCCGTCCTCGGGCACGACGACGTCGGTCGCGGCCTGCTTGCCCTCGGCGGTCGCCGGCAGGCCGGCCGCGGGCAGCGACCAGGCGACCGCCCCGGTGGCGGTGTCCACCGCGGCGAGGGTGCCGCGGGCCCAGATCAGCGCCGTGGTGCCGACCGAGGTCTGCAGCGGCGCCGTGCCGTCGGGGGCGGGGAGGGCGAGGGCCTGCAGCGTGCTGCCGTCGGGAGGGGCCAGCGCGCGCAGCTGGTCGTCCACCACGACGGCGACCACGCCGTCGGCCCCGGCCAGCTCCGCGTCGCCGGGACCGAGGTCCTGGCTCCACCGGAGGGTGCCGTCGAAGCCGTCCAGCAGCTGGGCCTGCCAGGTGCCGCCCGCGCACCGCTGCAGCAGGGCGACCCCGGTCGTGCCGGCGGCGGCGTCGGCGATGCGGCAGCCGGCGTCGGCGGCGTGGTGCCACCGGATGCTGTTGCCCAGCGGGTCGACGGTGGCCAGCCCGGTCGGGCTGGTGGCCAGCACGATGCGGTCGGTGCTCGACAGCGTCGCGTCGGCGCGGAACCCGACGCTGCGGTACCAGACCCGCTCCCCGGTGGAGGCCCGCAGCGCGGTGAGCTCGTTGCACCGCCTGCCGGTGGAGAACAGCACGACCACGACGCCGTCGACGGCGGTCGAGCCGCACAGCCGGGCGCCCGCACGGGTGTAGTGCCACGCCTCCGCGCCGGTCGCGGCGTCGACCACGGCGACGCCGTCGGCGGCGGGGACCAGCACCCGTCCGGACTCGACCACCGACGCCGTCGGCGGGCCGTCGGAGGTGTCCGACCACGCGGCGGTCAGCGTCGCGGCGGGGGAGCCCGCCAGGCCGGTCGGGGGCGCGGCGGTGGTGCTGGAGGTGGCCGCGGCGTCCGACCCCCGCCAGGCCAGCACGACGACGGCGACCACCACGAGGGTGGCCGCCGTCCACACCCAGACCCGCAGGGGCGGACGACGCCGGTTCACGGCTGCATCGTGCCCGACGGTCCGGGCCCGGTCAGCCGGCGGCGGTCTCGCCGCCGCCGGAGCGGCCGGCGCCGCCGCGGCGACGCCGACGGCGCGGGCGCCCCGGGCCGTCGCCGGCCGGGCTGCCCTCGCCGGCCGGGGCCGACGAGGACGACGAGGACGACGAGGCCGTGGCCGGGCCGTCGGTGGCCGCCGCGGCACCGGCTGCGGCCTCGCCGTTGCCGCGGGTGCGGCGGCGGGGCCGGCTCTTGCGCGGGCCGACCACCGGGGTCTCCTCGGCCGCGGCCTCGCGGCCGGGACCCGAGCCGCCGGACCGGCCACCGCGGTCGGCGCGGTCACCGCCGCGCTGGCGCTTGCCGGTCTCGCCGAGGTCCTCGAGCACCTCGGCGTCCAGGCCCTCGCGGGTGCGCTGCGCCCGCGGCAGCCGGCCGGTGGCGGTCTCGGGGACGTCGAGGTCGGTGTAGACCCACGGCGAGGTGGAGTAGGTCTCCGGCGGGTCGGTGAAGTCCAGGTCCAGCGCCTTGTTGATCAGCTGCCAGCGCGGGATGTCGTCCCAGTCGACCAGGGTGACCGCGACGCCGGTGCTGCCCGCGCGGCCGGTGCGGCCGATGCGGTGCACGTAGGTCTTCTCGTCCTCGGGGCACTGGTAGTTCACGACGTGGCTGACGCCGGTGACGTCGATGCCGCGGGCGGCGACGTCGGTGGCGACCAGCACGTCGACCTTGCCCGACCGGAACGCGCGCAGTGCCTGCTCGCGGGCGCCCTGGCCGAGGTCGCCGTGCACGGCGGCGGCGGCGAACCCGCGGTCGACGAGCTCGTCGGCGACCTTCTGCGCGGTGCGCTTGGTGCGGCAGAAGACCATGACCAGGCCGCGGTCCCGGGCCTGCAGCACGCGGGAGAGCAGCTCGGGCTTGTCCAGGTTGTGTGCCCGGTAGATGAACTGGGTGGTCTGCGGGACCGTGGAGCCCTCGTCGTTGCCGTGCGCCCGGATGTGGGTCGGCCGGCTCATGAAGGACCGGGACAGGGTCACGATCGGGCCGGGCATGGTGGCGGAGAAGAGCATCGTCTGCCGCTGGTCGGGGACCATCGCCAGGATCCGCTCGATGTCGGGCAGGAAGCCCAGGTCGAGCATCTCGTCGGCCTCGTCGAGCACCAGCCCGCGGACCTTGCCGAGCACCAGGTGGCCCTGCTGGGCCAGGTCCAGCAGCCGGCCCGGGGTGCCGACGACGACCTCGACGCCGGCCTGGAGGGCGCTGACCTGCGGCTCGAAGGCGCGGCCGCCGTAGATGGCCTGCACCCGGATGCCGCGGCGGGCGCCGGCGGCGGCCAGGTCGCGGGAGACCTGCACGCACAGCTCGCGGGTGGGGACGACGACCAGCGCCTGCGGGACGCCGTCGGCGCCCTCGGACGGCGGGGTGACCCGCTGCAGCAGCGGGACGCCGAAGCCCAGCGTCTTGCCGGTGCCGGTGCGGGCCTGCCCGATGAGGTCGTTGCCGGCCAGGGCCAGGGGCAGGGTGAGCTCCTGGATGGCGAACGTGCGGGTGATCCCGACGTCGGCCAGCGACGCGACGATGTCGGGGTGCACGTCGAAGTCGCTGAACAGCGGGGCGTCGGGGGTGACCGGGGCGCCGCCCAGGTCGTCGATCTGCTGCTCGAGCTGCTCGGGGTCGGGCGCGCCGGTCTCGGCGTGGTCGACCTCGGGGGTCTGCGGGGTGGTGTCGTCGTCCAGGGGCTGGTTCAGGGTGGTCAGTGCTCTCGCCTCGGTCCGGAGGGGGCCGCGTGCTGCCAGTGGCGCACCGCGGCCCGGTCGTCTCGTTGATCCAGCGCCGACGCGGCCAGCGGACCGGGCGTCGTGGGGCATCCTCACCCGGGAGACCGACCGTGCTGCACCCGCGGTCAGGCGGGCCCGGCGGTCGTCGTCCAGCGGTCATCAGCGCACACGGAGAGCGAGCCGTGCGGCTCGCCGCGGCACATCCTACCTCGGGATACGGTCCGCACAGGTCCCGCGGCAGGTGGCGGGCGCGCCCGTGCCCCGTCGGGGGCGGGTCCGGCGGCGTGGAGGGAGTGCCCGGGTGAGCTCGTCGAACGGGGTGGGGCCGGCGGTCGTGGACCTGCTGGGGGTGCTGGCCTACGCGGAGCTGACCGCCTTCGACCGGCTCGCGGAGGACGCCCGGCTGGCCCCGACGCTGGCCGGCCGGGCCGCGCTGGCCCGGATGGCCGCCGCCGAGATGGGTCACCACCAGCGGGTGTGCGACCGGCTCGCCGAGCTCGGCCGGGACCCGGCGCGGGCGATGGCGCCGTTCACCGCCCCGCTGGACGCCTTCCACGACGGGACCCGCGCGGGCACCTGGCTCGAGGGCCTGGTCAAGGCCTACGTGGGCGACGGCCTGGCGCGCGACTTCTACCGCGAGGTGGCGGCGTTCCTGCCCGATCCCGACCGCGGCCTGGTGCTCGAGGTGCTGGCCGACACCGGCCACGCCGACTTCGCCGTCCGCGAGGTGCGGGCGGCCATCGCGGAGGACCCGCGGCTGTCGGGCCGGCTGGCGCTGTGGGCCCGGCGGCTGGTGGGGGAGGCGCTGACCCAGTCCCAGGCGGTCATCGCCGACCGCGACGACCTCGCCGACCTGCTCATCAGCGGCACCGGCGACCTCAACGGGGTCGCGGACCTGCTGCAGCGGCTGATGGACGCCCACGGCGAGCGGATGCGCTCACTGGGGCTCAACGGGTGAGGTCCGCCGGGGCCGGGTGGCCCCGGCGGACCCGCGCGCTCAGGCGCCGCCGGCGATGAAGCCGACGCGACGGGTGTCGGCCTCGGCGATCTCGACGTAGGCGATCCGGTCGGTCGGGACGACGATGCGACGGCCGCGCTCGTCGACGAGGGTCAGCAGCCCGTCCTTCGACCCGGTCATGGCCTTCGAGACCTCCGCGGCGATCTCGTCGGGGGTCTTCGGGCTGTCGATGACCAGCTCGCGGGGGGAGTGTTGGACACCGATCTTGACTTCCACGCTGGAGATGCCTCCTCAGGTCTGGCGGCCGGTGCCGCTACCCGATCGACGCTAGCCGAGCCCCGCGGCGCGTGCGGCGCTGCGGGCTGCGCTGTCGGCGAACGTCAGCCGGGGGTGGGGTGGTCGGCGTCGCCGAGCCGGGGGAAGCCGGAGATGCCCCGCCAGGACAGCGAGCTCATCAGCGCGACGGCCTCGTCGCGGGACACGGTGCCCTTGCGCGGCAGCCACCACCGGGCGCTGGTCTCGGCCAGCCCCGTCATGCCCGAGGCCAGCAGCAGCGCGCGCTCCTGGTCGACACCGGTGTCGGCGGCGATGACCTCGGCGATGGCCTCCACGCAGCCGCGGGTGCCGGCGTCGACGATCCGGCGCACCTCGTCGTCGTTGCGCAGGTCGGACTCGAACACCAGCCGGAAGGCCTCGCCGTCGGCGTCGACGAAGTCGAAGTAGGCCCCGACCGCGCCGTCGACGCGGGTGCGGTTGTCGTCGGTGCCGCTCATCGCCGCCCGCATCCGCTCGGTCAGCTCCCCGACCTGCTGCTCCAGCAGGGCCAGGTAGAGCTCGCGCTTGCCGGGGAAGTGCTGGTAGAGCACCGGCTTGCTGACCCCGGCCGCCACCGCGATGTCGTCCATCGCCGCGGCGTGGAAGCCCTGCGCGACGAAGACCTCCTGCGCGGCCCGCAGCAGCTGCAGCCGGCGGGCCCCGCGGGGCAGCCGGCCGGTGCGGCGCACGGGGTCGTCGGCGGGCGCGGACGGTCGGGAGGGCTGCATGGCGCGGGGGATGTTACCGGCGGGTTCGGTCGGCCGTGCCCGGGCCAGGAGGGTGGTCTAGCGTCCCGCGGGTGCCCGACGTCCGTCCCGCCCCGGAGACCGCCCCCTCCTGCGGCGCGCCCGGCGTGCCGCGAGCGGCCGGGCGCTCGACCGCGGCGCTGCCGGCGTACGAGGGCTGGCGCCCGCCGTGGCCGGGGGAGGAGCTGCCCGCCGACGGCGGCACCGTGTACCTGCGGCACACCCCCTACGCCGGACCGGACGACGGGCCGCGCGGCCGCGCGCTGTACGTCCACGGCCTGGGCGGGGCGTCCACCAACTGGACCGACCTGGCCGGGCTGCTGTCGGGCCGGGTGGAGGGGTTCGCGCTGGACCTGCCCGGCTTCGGCCGTTCCGCGCCGCCGGTCGACGGCGGCTACGCGGTCGCCCGGCACGTGCAGGCGGTGGAGGCCGTGCTCGCCGACGTCTCCGCCCGGCCCGGCCCCGGTGCCGGCGACCCGGTGCACCTGGTCGGCAACTCCCTCGGCGGGCTGGTCAGCCTGCTGGTCGCCGCCCGCCGGCCCGACCTGGTCGCCACGCTGACCCTGATCTCCCCGGCGATGCCGGTCTACCGGGTGCCGGCCGCCTTCGACCGGGCCATCGCGCTCCTGCTGCTGCCCGGCATCCCCGCGCTCGCGGAGAAGCGGGTCCGGCTGGGGGCGCCGGAGGACCGGGTCCGGCTGACGCTGGAGATGTGCTTCGGCGACCCGTCCCGGGTGCCGGAGGTGCGGCTGCGCGAGGCGGTCGAGGAGGCCCGGCTGCGCGACGAGCAGTCCTGGGCCGGCCGCGCGCTGACCCGGACCATGCGCGGTCTGATGACCTCCTACCTGCGGGTCGGCCGGGCCAACGCCTGGCGGGCCGCCCGCGGGGTGTCCGCCACGGCGCTGGTGGTGTGGGGCGACCGGGACAAGCTGGTCGACCCGCGGCTGGCACCCCGGCTGGCCACGACGCTGCCCGACGCCCGGCTGCAGGTGCAGCCCGGCGTCGGCCACGTGGCGATGATGGAGGCGCCCGAGGAGACGGCCCGCTCCGTGCTGGCCCTGCTCGAGGAGGCCGACGGCGCCTGACCGGCCCGTGGGACGGGTGCGACGGGACGTGCGGACACGCACGGCCGCGCCCCGTACGGACCGGTCCGCGACGGCCGCCGTGAGAACCTGGCCGGCGTGACCCCGCCGGACCACGCCGCCGACCGAGGCGCCGGCACCGGTGCCGACGGCCCCCGGGACGCCCTCGGCCGGCCGCCGGTGCCCCCGCCGCTGGTCGGCCCGCGCCCCCGTGGCCGGTCCCGGTCGACGTTCCCGCCGGCCCCGGACCCGCTGCCCCGCCCGGTGGCCGGCACCGGGCTGCGCACCACGGCGGGTCCGCTGGTGGCCCGGCGGGACCCGGTCGGCCGGCGCGGACCCCGCCCGGTGCGCGCCGGTGGCCGCTTCACCCGCTTCGTCGCCCGCTGGGGCTGGCGCGCCTACGCCGTCCCGCTGCTGGCGGTGCTCACCGTGCTGGCCCTCGTCGACGTCGCGGTGACCGCCACCGACCCGGCGTCGGCCACCGGGGCCCCGCCGTCGTCGTCGGCCCCGTCGTCCACCGCGGAGGCGCCGTCGTCGAGCCCGTCGGCCGCCGTCCTCGCCGAGCCGTCGGCGCCCGCGGAGGGCGACGCCAACCCCACCGACCTCGCCGTCACGACCGGTCCCGCCAGCTACGTGGAGACCGGCGCCGGGACGGTGAGCGTGGTGGACGGCACCTCGGCGGTCTACGGCACCGGGCCCCTGCAGCGCTTCGTGGTCGAGGTCGAGGACGGCATCGGCATGGACGGCCCCGCCTTCGCCGCGGCCGTCGAGGCCACCCTCGGCGACCCCCGGTCCTGGGGGCACGACGGCGCGATGAGCTTCCAGCGGGTGGGCGCCGCCGAGGCCGCCGCCGGGGACTACGACTTCAAGGTCAGCCTGGTCAGCCCGGGCAGCATGGAGACCTACTGCCCCGGCGTGGGCACCGGCGGGTACACCTCGTGCCGCTACGGCGAGCGGGCCGTCATCAACCTCGCCCGGTGGGAGACCGCCGTCCCGGACTACGCCGGCGACATCGCCACCTACCGGCAGTACGTGGTCAACCACGAGGTGGGCCACGCCCTCGGCAACGGCCACCAGCCCTGCCCGGGCCCCGGCCAGCTCGCGCCGGTGATGCAGCAGCAGACCCTGGGTCTGCAGGGCTGCACGAAGAACGCCTGGCCCTACCCGTAGCCGCGGGAAGAGGGGCGGCTGGCACGCTGTTGGGGCCTTCGGACGACGAAACCGCAACGCGAGGAGCCCGACGTGTCGCTGCCACCCCTGGTGGAGCCCGCCGCCGACCTGTCGATCGACGAGGTCCGCCGCTACAGCCGCCACCTGATCATCCCCGACGTCGGGATGGACGGGCAGAAGCGGCTCAAGAACGCGAAGGTGCTGGCCGTCGGCGCCGGTGGCCTCGGTTCGCCCGTCCTGATGTACCTGGCCGCGGCCGGGGTCGGGACGCTGGGCATCGTCGAGTTCGACACCGTCGACGAGTCCAACCTGCAGCGCCAGATCATCCACGGGCAGTCCGACGTGGGCCGCTCCAAGGCCGAGAGCGCGCGGGACTCCATCAAGGAGATCAACCCCTACGTCGACGTCCGGCTGCACGAGACCCGCCTGGACAGCGACAACGTGCTGGAGATCTTCGCCGACTACGACCTCATCGTCGACGGCACCGACAACTTCGCCACCCGCTACCTGGTCAACGACGCCGCCGTCCTGCTGAACAAGCCGTACGTGTGGGGCTCGATCTACCGCTTCGACGGCCAGGTGTCGGTGTTCTGGGACGAGCACGGGCCCAACTACCGGGACCTCTACCCCGTCCCGCCGCCGCCCGGCATGGTGCCCTCCTGCGCCGAGGGCGGCGTCCTGGGCGTGCTGTGCGCGACCATCGGCGCCATCCAGGCCACCGAGGCGGTCAAGCTCATCACCGGCATGGGCGAGACGCTGCTGGGTCGGCTCATGGTCTACGACGCCCTGGAGATGACCTTCCGCACGATCAAGGTGCGCAAGGACCCCGAGGGCGAGCCGATCACCGGCCTCATCGACTACGAGGCCTTCTGCGGCGTCGTGTCCGAGGAGGCGCAGGAGGCCGCCGCGGGCTCGACGATCACCGTCGACGAGCTCAAGGACATGATGGACGCCGGCAAGGACTTCGAGCTGATCGACGTCCGGGAGCCCAACGAGTACGAGATCGTGTCCATCCCGGGGGCGAAGCTGATCCCCAAGGACGAGATCCTGTCCGGCCGTGCGCTGTCCTCGCTGCCGCAGGACAAGCCGATCGTGCTGCACTGCAAGACCGGCGTCCGCTCGGCCGAGGCGCTGGCGGCGGTCAAGGCCGCCGGCTTCCGGGACGCTGTGCACGTGCAGGGCGGCGTGACCGCCTGGGCGACCCGCATCGACAAGGCGCTGCCCACGTACTGAGGAAGGACCCCCTCCCACCCCCGGACGCGCTCCGCGCGCCCGGGGCCCCTGGGAGGGGGCCGTTCCAGCACAGTCACCATGGGCGGGTGGACGCCGAGCACGCCCGGCTGCTGGAGCTCCTCCAGCGGGCCCAGGCCCAGGTCACCGACCTCGTCGACGCCGTCGAGCGCGACCAGTGGGACGCCGGCGTGCTGCCGGGGCGCGACGTCGCCGACCTCGTCGCCCACCTGGTCACCGGGCAGCGCCGGCTGTCCGCGCTGCTGGCCGGCGGGTCCACCGACGACGTGCCGGCCGGCACCGAGGACGTGCTCGCCGGTGACCCGCTCGGGGCGTGGGAGGACGCCGCCGACGCCGCGCTGACCGGGCTGGCCCAGCCGGGTGCGCTCGACCGGGTGGTGCAGCCGGCTGACGGCCCCGTGCCGGTCGCCGACCACGTCGCCGCGCTGACCACGGAGCTGACCGTGCACGCCTGGGACCTGGCCCGGGCGGTCGGTGGGGACACCCGGCTGGACGCCGGGCTCGTCGACGCCGGCCTGGCCGTGCTGCAGCGGTCGGCACCCGGCACCGTCCCCGCCGCGGTGGGCCCGCCGGTCGACGTCGCCGGGGACGCGCCGCCCTGGCTGCGGCTGCTGGCCGCGACCGGCCGCCGCCCCTGACCCACCTGTGACCGGCTCGTGATCATCCCGGCCAGCCGAACTCGTTGGTCGGCCCTACGATCCGGTTCGGCAGAGTCCGCACGACGTGGAGGTCCTCCCCATGAGCCAGCCGCCCCAGGGCCAGCCGCCCTACGGCAACCCGTCCCAGGGCGGGCAGCCGCCGTACGGCCAGCAGCCCGGTGGGGAGCAGCCGACCGAGGTGTTCGGCCAGCAGGGCTCGCCGGGTCCGGGCCAGCAGGGTCCCGGCCAGGGCGGGTGGGGCGGTCAGCAGCCCACCCAGCAGTTCGGCCAGCCGGGCCCGGGCCAGCAGGGTCCTGGTCAGCAGGGTCCGGGCCAGCAGGGCGGGTGGGGCGGCCAGCAGCCGCCGACCCAGCAGTTCGGCCAGCCCGGCTACGGCCAGCAGGGACCGGGTCAGCCCGGGCCGGGCGGACCGGGCTACGGCGGCCCCGGTGGGCCCGGCGGTCCCGGGGGTCCCTACGGCGGTCCGCCGTCGAGCTCGGGCGGTAACAAGAAGGGCCTGATCATCGGCGCCGTCGCCGCCCTGGTGATCATCATCGCGGTCGTCCTGGTCGTGGTGCTGACCAACGGCGGCGACTCCGAGAACACGGCCAGCACGACCACCGCGACCACCACCACGTCGTCGTCCTCGGAGTCCTCCTCCAGCGAGGAGACCACCTCGTCCAGCGAGGACACCACCTCGTCGAGCTCGAGCAGCGGCGGCGCGGACGAGCTGCTGTCGATCGTGCCCACGGACTTCTCCGACTGCGGCCCGATCGAGGTGCCCGCCGACGGGGCCACCGCCGCCGTGGAGTGCGGCGCGGCGGCCACCCAGCCGGGGCCGGAGGCGGCGCGCTTCTACCTCTACGACAGCCAGTCCACGCTCGACTCGGTGTTCCAGACCGACGCCACCACGGCCGGCGTGACCCCCATCGCCGACGGCCAGGACTGCAGCACCGCCGTCGGCAGCGGCACCTGGACCGCCGGTGGTGTGCCCGGCGGGCAGGTCGGCTGCGGGATCTCGCCGGAGGGCTACGTCTTCATCCTCTGGACCGACGACGAGTACCTGACCGAGGGCATCGTCCGGCTCCCGGGATCGACCCAGGCCGAGGTGGCCACCCTCTACGACTGGTGGCTGACCAACAGCAACTACAACTGACCCGTGGGACCGACCGGGTGCGGGCCGACCACCTGAGCGGGTCGGCCCGACCCGACCGGGAACCCCGTGACCCCGCCGACGTCGACGAGGCCGTCCTCGACGTCGTGGAGTCCATCCCGGCCGGGCGGGTCAGCACGTACGGCGCCGTCGGGCGGCTCGTCGGGGTGGGTCCCCGGCGGGTCGCCCGTGCGCTGTCCCAGGGCGGCGCCGCCGTGCCCTGGTACCGGGTCGTGCGCGCCGACGGCACCGCCGCCGAGCCCGTCCGGGCCCGCCAGCTGGCGCTGCTGGCCGCCGAGGGCGTCCCGGTGCGCCGGCAGCGGGTGGACCTCGCCGCGGTGCGCTGGCCCGACGACTGACCGCGGGCACCGGTCCTGTCGTACCCCCGTGGTGCCATGGGGGCATGAGCGCGACGGGCACCGCCGGACCTGAGTACCGGCTCGTCCTGCCGTCGGGTGGCCGCCCGGCGCCCCCGGTCCTCGACCCGGCGCAGCGGGCCGTCGTCGACCACCGCGGCGGGCCGCTGCTGGTCCTCGCCGGGCCGGGCACGGGCAAGACCACCACCCTCGTCGAGGCCGTCGCGGCCCGCATCGAGGCCGGGCACGACCCCGAGCAGGTCCTGGTGCTCACCTTCAGCCGCAAGGCCGCCGCCGAGCTGCGCACCCGCATCACCGCGCGGGTGGGCCGCACGATCCGCGAGCCGGTGGCGCGGACCTTCCACTCCTACGCCTTCGGCGTGCTGCACCGGGCCGCCGCCCTGCGCGGCGACCCGCCGCCCCGGCTGCTGACCTCCGCCGAGCAGGACCTCACGGTCAGCCGGCTGCTGGCCGGCGACGCCGAGGACGACGGCGTCCGGTGGCCCGCCGACCTGCACCCCGCGCTGGCCACCGCCGGCTTCCGGCGGGAGCTGCGCGAGCTGCTGCTGCGGGCCACCGAGCGGGGGCTCGCGCCGCAGCGGCTGGCCGAGCTCGGCCGGGACCACGACCGGCCGCACTGGGTGGCCGCGGCCCGCTTCGCCCGCCAGTACGCCGAGGTCACCGCGTTCGAGACGCTCTTCGGCGGGTCGGGCAGCGGGTACGACCCCGCCGAGCTGGTCCGCGAGGCCATCGAGGAGCTGCGCGCCGACGACGCCCTGCTGCGCGCCGAGCAGGCCCGCGCCGGGTGGCTGTTCGTCGACGAGTACCAGGACACCGACCCCGCGCAGGTCGAGCTGCTGGAGCTGCTGGCCGGCGGGGGCCGCGACCTGGTGGTGGTCGGCGACCCCGACCAGGCCATCTACGCCTTCCGCGGCTCCGAGCCCCGCGGCCTGCTGGAGTTCCCGGAGCGGTTCCGGCACGTCGACGGCCGGCCGGCGGGCACGGTCGCGCTCGGGGTCTGCCGGCGCTCGGGCGCCGAGCTGCTGCGGGTCAGCCGCCGGGTCGTCGAGGGGCTCCCCGGCCCGTGGGAGCACCGCCGGCTCGTCCCGGCCGAGGGCACCCCCGCCGGCGAGGTCGAGGTGCACGTGTTCGACACCCCCGCCGTCGAGGCCGCGCACGTCGCCGACGTGCTCCGCCGCGCGCACCTGCTCGACGGGCTGCCCTGGTCCCGGATGGCCGTGGTGGTGCGCGGGTCGGCGGCGCTGGGCCCGGTGCGCCGCGCGCTGGCCCAGTCCGGCGTGCCGGTCGCGGTGTCCTCCGACGACCTGGCGCTGGCCCAGCAGCCGGCCGTCGAACCCCTGCTGGCGGCCCTGCGCGCGCTGCTGCCGCTGCGCGGCACCGGTGACCCGGCCGACGCCGACCCGCACCCCGGCGGCCCGGTCGGCACGGTGGCCGCCGAGACCGGCCTGACCGAGCAGGGGGCCGAGGCGCTGCTGGCCTCCCCGCTGGGCGGGGCGACCGTGCTGGACCTGCGGCGGCTGCGCCGGGCCGCTCGCCGCGCCCTCGTCGACCGCGGCGTCGACCCCGCCGAGCGCGGCACCCCGCTGGCCGACGTGCTCGCCGACGCCGTGCTGCTCGACGCGGTGCCCCAGCCGGTGGCCCGGCCCGCCACGCGGGTGGCCGGTGTGCTGTCGGCCGGCCGGGTGGCGCTGCTGCGCGGGGGGTCCGCGGAGGACGTGCTGTGGGCCATGTGGCAGGCCAGCGGGCTGTCCCCGCGGTGGGCGGCCGCCAGCGCCGCCGGCGGCGCCGCGGGCGCCGTCGCCGACCGCGACCTCGACGCCGTGGTGGCGCTGTTCGACGCCGCGGCGCGGTTCGTCGACCGGCTGCCCGGCGCTCAGGTCGCCGACTTCGTCGACCACTTCGGCGCCCAGGAGCTCCCCGGCGACGGCGGGGCCGCGCGGGCGCCGGCGGGGGAGACGGTGCGGGTGCTCACCGCCCACGCCGCGAAGGGTCTGGAGTGGGACCTGGTCTGCGTGGCCGGTGTGCAGGAGGGCGTCTGGCCCGACCTGCGCACCCGGGGCAGCCTGCTGGGCGCCGAGGACCTCGTCGAGGTCGCCACCGGCGCCGACCCCACCAGCCTGGACCGGCGCACCCTGGCCCTGGCCGAGGAGCGGCGGCTGTTCTACGTGGCGGTCACCCGGGCCCGCCGCCGGCTGGTCGTGACCGCCGTCGACGCCGGCCTCGACGGCGG
>Ga0325400_1004105_pt1 | contig 13413 bp, 9 predicted proteins | sample PopdelMetagenome_2_FD_205662 | JGI IMG/M metagenome (GOLD analysis project Ga0325400, IMG submission 205662) | Populus deltoides microbial communities from Bellville, Georgia, United States - Xylem-PdKOR-R1 | ecosystem: Host-associated > Plants > Phyllosphere > Stem > Wood/Secondary xylem... | reverse complement strand
GACTCGCTTTTTAGGCATGTCCAATCGATCTTATTTCGGTTCATTGAAGCATGTTAGTTCGCCTATCTTATATTTAGTTTTTAATGATGTTTGGGGTCCCTCGCCAACTTATTTGGTGAATGGATAATAGTACTTTGTTATTTTTATTGATTATTTTTATGAAACCCTGGAAATTTATAATTTAAACATGCGGATGTGTAAACTCTCATGTAAATATAAGATTGAAAGTGGTATGATCTCAATGAGTGATGAAAACCAACATAAGAAATAATAGATAAATAATGATATAATGGATGGGATGACCTACATAAAATGAATTTTGGTTTATAATTATAAGGACAGAGAAATTGGTAACGCGTTTTGATGTATAAAATAATGAGGAAAATGATAAAATGTTTCTAAGGAATAAGTGAGGTAATAAAGAATAAATTGTAATAAAAGATAGTGCAATGAAAAGGGTAGGACTGAAGGTGCAAGCACCGATTAAAAATCAGTGACTTTACTTTGAAACGGTAATAAGCCTAGTAAACAAATAAAGGTGGAAATTTTAAAATGAATATATTTCAAAATAATAAAATGACCTTAAAGGTTTAGAAGGATAATTGATAAGATTTTAAGTGAAGATTAAATAAGAAAATCTGGATTGTTGACGAAAAGTCATGAACCGATCAATTTTACATTAGAAAGCAGAGCTCTCAATCTAATCACTGGATTGGGATGAAATTTTTCATGAAGTCTATTAATATGTTTTCCTACCTTGGTTAAATATCTCATCCCAATCACAGTTACGTAAAGACTAGCGATTTAAGCAGAAACAAACCAGATAGTTTATGTGAAAATAAAATAAAATACATAAAGGCATAACTAAGGGATAAAATTATAATTAATGGAAAATATTCCTTTAAAACAACAAAGAGGCTACCATATAAGACAAAAAAAAAAGAGAACTGAGACAATAGAGGAAATTTGGCTAGAAAGAGGTGCAGAATTTAGAGGAGCCAATAATGCTTCGATGGCCATATCTATGACATCCACCGTTAGATCATGCTGAGTTTTGGATATATGTTTCTTCTCACACTCCACTACTAATTGACTGGAGGGATTTGAAATCACCCGATCCATTTGACAGAAATCATCATAGGAAACTTTCTGGAAAACAGAAGGAAATACACCTGCAGAGCAGTTTTGGTCGTCAACCGATTTCTCTCTCTTCCATCATTGGATCATGTTTATATTTGGATGTGTGGTGCGCCTAGATATTGCCTTCACTCTCGACGGTGGAGATAGGAAACACACTCTCCGACAAGGTGTCGTTCATGTTGAATAGTAGCTCGTCAATTTTCAGGTTAGCTCGGTTTTATTCAGATATAGAGAGATCCAACAAGGTGTCGTTCATATTGTTTGTTAAAAATATATTTATGGCCAACCTTAAATATGTTTTATTTTTCAAATTTCTTTCATTTCAATTTCTTCATGGTTCCACCCAATTCATATCCATGTAACCAACAAGTTAACATTTTATTCAATCAATATGTTCATATAACAATGTTTCTTCCTATTCTTACACCATAATCATTCTTCCCCTTGTATAAAGAAGACATAATTAATCTATAACAACATTAATAACAAGAACATATTTTACTATTACATCTTCCATAAACCCTAACACCCACACAATTCTAATTTCATCAAAACATGTTTTCTAAATTTTGCAAGAACTAGCAATAGATTCAAAAAGCAATAAGTCATTCATCTTATATTGTATCATCAAACCCAACCGTAAAAATATAGAGCTTAACATTGTGCACCATATATCTCAAAATCAGAATGATCTAAGAGTTGGATCTCTCTATAACTGAATAAAACCGAGCTAACCTGAAAATTGATCCAAAATGAAGGCAAAATCTAGTCCCACCACATATCCAAATATAAATATGATCCAACGGTGGAAGAGAGAGAAATCAGCCGGTGACCAAAACTACCCTGCAGGTGTATTTCCTTTTGTTTTTTCCAGGAAGTTTCTGATAATGATTTCTGTCAAACGGATTGTGTGTTGTCAAATCCCTCCAGTAAGTTAGTAGTGGAGTGTGAGAAGAACAATATATCCAAAACCAAGCATGATCAAACACTGGATGCTAGAGATATGGCCATCGGAGCATTATTGACTCCTTCAAATTCTGCACTTATCTCTCTAGCTGAATTTTCTCTATTGTCTCACTTTTTTCTTTTTTTTTTTGTCTGGGCTGGTGGCCTTTTTGCTATTTTAAAGGCATATTTTTCATAATTATAATTTTATCCTTTATTTATGCCTTTATGTATTTTATTTTATTTTTCACGTAAACTATCTGGTTTGTTTTTGCTTAAATCGCTAGTATTTACCGAACTCCGATTGAGATGAGATCTTTAACTAATGTAGGAAAACATATTAATAGACTTCATGCAAAATTTCATCTTATTCGTAGGATAATGTTTAAACGAATATGAGTACCTTGCGTGCATTGTTGTGTATCAAATTAATTATGTTATTATTAGGATGGATACAATTACCTTATATTGATAGGTATGGAATTAGCCATGATAACTTTAGAATAGATGTAATTATCTTACATACCTCAGTATGGATTGGGTATACCTAATGACTTGGAGATTGAAGGAGAAATGGTAGATAATTGATCACCATAGTGTTAGTGGCTAATGATACATTACAATGATACTTTGCACCATGATGAGGGTGGCTAAGGGCATAAATTGATACTTTATACTGTGATGAAGATGACCAAGGTTATATGAATGATGTTTAGTGACTATAGTGTCATAACTAAGAATGTGTGTGAATGATACTTGACAACTGTGGTTACAATGCATATGATGTTAATAAAAAAAAGAAAGGGGATCGGTACGAATAGAAGATTCAAATGACATTGATTAGCTATTTGGTTTTGGATAGCTAATGGTATCAATGGGGTTTTGACACGACCAAAAGATTAATGTCTTCTCCCAAGTGCAGGAGTGTCGAAGTAATAAATAACCCGGCAAGACCGGGGTCAAACCACAGGGAGGTTAATTGTATAAATTATAAACAACAATAATACAACAACAATAGTAACAATAATAACAATAACAATAACAATAACAATAATAATAATACTACTTAAGTATTACAAAAGATATAAATAAAATGAAAGGCATAAACAAGAGATTAATATAAATAAAACTTAAGTATTACAAAAGATAGAGCAAGAGCATGATCTTGATCTGAACACCAAGATGCCAAAATTCATATCTTCTTGTCTGCCAAAAACATCATTGATAACTTTATAATTTGAATAGACGTAAATAATGAAAGTTATAGGAAATTATCTCAGCTTTCAAGGGTAAAAATTTAAGATCATTTGGACTTCTAAAACTCGAGATATGGGCTAAACACTAGACAGTGTCTAGGCTGCAGGACAGATTCAGACTTCTTTGTTGTTGCTACAATTTGGACTTGAAAACGGCATTTTTAAATCTTGGACTCCACATGAAAGTTGTAGGCCTATGTCTTAACTTTCCATCTATATAAAGTAGACCTAAATCTGAGATCTATAGCTCCAGATATGACTCGATTACTAAACAATGTTCCAGTTTGGACTGCACCAACATCTCTTTTCTAAGTTTGGACATCTATTTGTCCTTTTAATTTCAGTACTTCAACTCATCAATCAATTCTTTCATTTATGTGATAGGCCTGCATTTAAGATGAACATTTACCATAAATTAAAGGTATCTTATATTATTAGATATGTTATTATAAAACATGCTTTAGTTAAGGAGTTATTGATACTTCAAGTGCAAAATGATGATATAAAACCTTGATAAAAATGCACTTTTAAGTACTAATCACACCCTCAACTAGCTTATTACTAGTCCCTAGTAATTAAAGCATTAAAATAGAAAAACAATTTGTAAATTCCACAAAGTAAGGCATTCATCATTCAACTTCCATTAATCTATCCAGATAAACAAACTCTCATTAAGTTTATATATCTGTTCAATACCTCTTAAACAAGATATTAATAAACCTTCCTTTTTATGTGCTCAATGTATGAAAACATAGATGATGGGGCTTTTATTAGAAGAAAACAATATTTTGTTCTAATGTTTAAGGTTAACTTCCTTGGGTTAGGATTATTATCTTTTTTTTTCAATATATATACATATACTTAAAACACAATGCATCTTTAACCCATGTAACGAGTTTTCGGTTAATGACTCCCAGACCAGTTGGTCTTAGGGCATTAGGTGTTGAGACACCCCTACGAGTTTAGTAACTCGGGTTGCAGATACTGATACGAAGATAGTGTAATGTTTGATTCCCTTAAGCTTTTCTCCTTAACCCATATAACAAGCTTTGGGCCAATAGCTCCTAAGTCAGTTGACTTTAGGGTATTAGGTGTTAAAACACCCCTTCGGCTTAATTGCTTAGGTTATGGAGGCTACGAAATCAAACTTATCTACGTTTTTATTATCATCATTTTCTTTTTGTTTTTTTTTGTTGTGTTTTTTGCGTGCAAATTATAGACTATCCCTATCCCTTAGTTGTTACCTTTAACAAAAGAACATAAATAATGTAATAATTCAATGTGCAACCCACAATCATATGTTAAAGTGTGTGTGTGAAAATGAAGGTTTAAGAATACGTGTTAAATGAGTATATGAGCAGAATCAAGTGATAACAATGCGAGAGTTTGTAAACCTGAATATTTCAAGAAGTATTCTAATAGGCCTTATTATGAATATTACAAATAACCATTGGAAAATGTTTACTAAGATGCGTCTCAAGAATCACTAAAATTCCTCCTTACTCTATCATCCTAGTAATAACAGTTTTGTCAAATGGTTTTAAAAACAAAAGCAGTTAGCTGATTAGTTTTTTTTTTTAATGTCAACTACTACTACCCTCTCCCCAACCAAAACGAGACATTGTCCTCAATGTCATAAGGTAAAAAGATAGAGTATAGAAGACATCACCTGAAACAACGAACATTGACAAACCTGAAACACACTTAAACAAATATAAGAAATAACAAAAAAAATACTATGCTATTAATAAAACCAAAAGACATAAGGTTTCACAAACGAAAGCTCAAATCCAATCTAAACTTTTTACGGCTTTTCTTAGTTGACCAATTTATGCGACTCATGGAAGGATCAATTACAGGGATGAAAGATTGTAGTTGGTCAATCAATTGTTCAGCAGTAGCAGCAGAGATTATGATTTGTTGTGCCAAAGATGTTAGAAATTCCTGTTCTACAGCTTGATCAAGAAAAGACAACAAATTATCATAAAAACCATTAACATTTAACAAAGTTATAGGTTTATGGTGAATGTGAAGTTGGGCCCAAGAGGAAATATGAAAGATCTCTTTCAATGTGCCCAGACCACCTGGTAAGGCAATGAAGGCGTCAACATGGTTAAACATTGCATTCATTCTATCAAATATTATCAAGATCTATAGTTCCTCTCCAATTGTTTTTCCATTGATGTCCCCTTTTGCTAAAGCTTTAGGGACGACCCCCAAAACTTGACTTCCTCCTAAAAATGCAGCTATTGACACACCCCCCATTAACCCAAGGCTACCTCCTCCATACACTAAATGAATCTTTCTCTCAGCTAGTACCTGACCAAGATGATTTGCTGATTCTAAAAATGTTATTTCCTTTCCAGGACTGGATCCACCAAAAACACAAATATTTTGTATGTGATAACTTGAGGAACCTGTCATTTCTACACACTTCTATATCTGTCTAACGTAAGGGTTGAGTAGAAATGAGGGGAAGGAAAAGAAGATTTTATAGATGAGAAATTGACGATGCAATCATATCACCTATATATAGGCCAGCTGGAGTCTCACAGTCTTTTTCTCTCTCTTTATTTATTTATTTATTTTGAAAAAGCATGTGTATGTACAGGTAGTTGTGACTGTGGCTCACATCTTCCCTTGGTTTTACGTCCAAGAACGACTTAAACGCCCTCTATGGGTCGGGGATAGGCTTTCCATCCAGTTTTCTTAAAAACTGGCAAACAAGGTCTTTTATAGTCAAATTCCCAAGACTAAATTATTGAATACTATAAGGCTCGATTTGTAGCTAAAAAGTATCATCAACATGAGGATATTGACTTAGAAGTGACCTTTAGTCTAGTTGTCAAGCTAGTACCTTGAATATTTTTTTTTATTGTTGTTTCACAAAGCTGGTTTATTCATCGATTAGATGTTCATAATACCTTTTTAATGGTTTTCTTGACACTTATGTTAACATGTAGCAACTTTTAGGTTTTGTTGATCCTTACTTTTCTTTTTATGTATGCATACTTCATAGGTCTTTTTGTGGTCTTAAACATGCATTAAGTGCATAGTTCGACCAACTCTGCTAATTTTTATTGGGTTTCATCTTTTGTAGATGTCAAACTAACACTTTACTTCTTATATATAGATCATTGACTATTTATATTTATATTCTAGTTTATGTTAATGATATTTATGTCACAAGTAATGATATTTCTTCGGTAACTCAGTTGATTGCTTATCTTAGTGAAGAACTCTTTATTCGAGACTTGGATTGTCTGAGTTACTTTTTTTATATTAAGGTATAATATATTTCTCATGGGCTTTTATTATCCCAATCTTGCTATTCTTCTAGCACTATGCACAAGCCTGACATGTCCAATACTAACCAATTTTCATATTGATGATTGTTGGTTTTTGTCTTTCCACCACTTTTAACAATAATTCTACTTATTCTAACCCTATTGTATATCATCAGGTGGTGGTTGGATCTCTTCAATGTCGTACTTTTACAAGGCTATATATTTCTTTTTTTATTAATAAGGTTTGATATTTCAGGACCATTAGATTACAATTAAACGAGTCTTCCTTTATGCTCATGGTACATCTTATTTTGGTTAATGTTTTACTACCTCTTTTAAGATCTTACAAAATGGCTTTAGTGACTCTGATTAGGCTAGTAATATCTATGATTGAAAATCTATGAGTTTTTATATTATATATCTTGGCTGTAACCATTCTCTTGGAGGTTTAGTGAGTAGAAAATGGTTACTCGATCATCTACAAAGGTTGAATATAAAGATATTGTTAATGTTGTTGTTAAGTTATGATGACTATATTCCTTATTGTCTAAACATAGTTATCTATTCTCTTTTCCTTCTATTTTATGGTGTGACAATTTTAAAGCAACTTATCTAACGACTAATCTTGTTTTTCAATTACATATGAAATATATTGAAATAGATTTTCATTTTTTTAGTGATATATTTGTGAAGAAAGGAGCTATAAGTTTAGTTTATTGTCACTGATATTCAAATAGTGAATGATATTACCAAACTATTGAGATCTTCTCGTTGTTTTTTCTTGATCCAAGTTGGTTGAGTGCTTCCATGTTTTCTAGTAATTTCTAGCTTGCACAAGTTATAGCCTTACAGGCCATCAATGAAGCTTATATGACAGTTCTCAATAATTGAGTTCAAGAGCATTTGGTTACTCTTCAAAGCTTGCTTTGATTTTTCCTTTACTTATTTAAGTGCATGCCTAGTATTTATTGAAGTTTTTGTTCTCGACAATAATGATGATTTACATGCATTTGTTGAAAAATTATGTCTCAATTACAAAATATAAAGTTTTTCTTATCATAAATAATTTTCATAAGATTATTTATTTGAAACAAATAAATAAAATTTTAGTTTTGTTTATTTTTTAAAAAATAGAAAGAACTTATTATTTTTTTAAATAAATAAATAAAATATTTGAGCATGTCAAGCTTCTATGTGGTTGGCTGTAAGGAGCCAAGCCTACCCATGCATGGACCAAACACTCTAGGCCCATATAACGGTGTAAAAACAAATCTATTAGAGTATGTGTTTCCTTTCTCCAGTGATGCATATCTTATCTAGTGTTTGACTTGTCATCATAAATTAGAGAGGCAAATCAAACCTTTTTATTATTATTATTTTGATTTAGACCAGACAACTTAAAATTAGCCACCTGAGCAAACCTTTGAAAACCTATTTTAAATTTAAAACCTATTTTAATATATTTTAGAACTTTAAAAAATACAATCAAGTTCTAAAGTTATTTTTGGATTTAGGCTTGATCAACCTTCTTGGGCTATATAAATGTTTTTCATAGACTCCAATTTATATGACTAATTAGGATTAAGTTTTTAACCATAATAGCTATCAAAAATAGGATCATGGAAATTAACAAAAAAGTTAATAGACATGGAAAGATCATCATGGACTCTCTCACTAGACATTATTTGATGTCTTTTCTTTTCTTAAAAAAAATTCTTTTTGGGATTTTTCTCTTTCATTCACTATATTTTTCAATTTTATCATTTCATGCTATGTTACTTTGAATTTGGATATTTGTAATAGTTTGTATTAACTTGCTATGGGTTTTTTAAGGAATCGATAAGATGTTTTGATTTTTTTTTATTTTCAATATGGCAAAATAAATTTTGATTTTATTGCTTGAAAAATATTATAAATGAAGAGATCGAATTTGACATTATGTCTAAAATAGAGGGATTCTTTTTAATGTTTGAATCAAGTTTTTTTTTTCCCTTTAGGATTGTGTTTTTTTTTATACCTTTAGTTTTTTTAAATTTTGTTGTGGTCTAAAATTTTATTTTTTTATTTTTTAGTTCTTAGGTTTGAGAGATGAGAGACAAAATCTCTAAAAAATAGTGAAAGAGAGAGAAAGTTAATGGTTGGCCAAATTGCAGTGATAAAACTATCTATTATTGGTATCTACATGTTTCATTTGATGATGAAGAGTTTTATTTACGTGTTTTTTCCCTTTATCTTGTCAAAAAAAGTATTTGTTAAGTTTAAAAAAAGAATTAGCCCTACAAAGAGTGTTTATTAGGTGTATTCATGAGAAAATAGGTTGAAAAAAATATTGGTTAGGTCTAAAAAGAATTAGCCCTAATTTGTTTTCCACCTATCCTGGTAGAAAGCACGGCTTCAAGATTATTTGTTTTATTTATAGTTAGCCTTGAAATCCATGTGCTTGACCTTTTCATTTTAAGAGCCATACGCAATAGCTCACCAAGGCCCAGTCGCCTAACCTTTTTTCTGCTTTTAAAAATTTAGATTTATATTTGAAACAACTTACTAGGAAACCTAAAGGGTCACACGTATAAGAATCATTGGTCAGAAATTAAAATAGGATAATTACTCAAATGTGACTTGATTGTGAATAAGTTTTAGAAATTATGGAATAAAATGTAATTAATATAAGGAATTACAATTATAGACTTTGAAAAATCGAGTAAAGACTTGATTGAGTAAACTTTTAAAATTATCCTGAAATAATAAATGTGATATTATTCAGGGGGAGAATTGATATTTTGTCATTTATAGGGTTTTTAGGTTTTCCTATAAATAGAATGATATGCTTCTTATTTTCTAGGTTGTACGTAGTGAAATACAAAACACTTGAAAAGCACATACAAAAAAAAGATAACACTCAAAGGCATATAAATCTATTTATTCTAAAATTATTTAGGAGATTTCTTACCTGTGATTTGTGTAAATTACCATAAGAGGTTAGACATTTGGACGACTTATGATTTGCAACAACCCAACCTTGAAGCAATTATTTAAAGCTAAAAAGAACATTTGATCTTCAAGTAATCTACTTATAAACCCTAAGCAACTCTAGATCTGTCTAAGGAGATCTTGAGACTTATGAAGATTTATAAATTAATCGTTTTTGCTGCATATATGTATTTCAGAAAACCCAACAACGGTATTGAAGCTATCATTAGACAATTACAATTGTTAATTATATGTTTGAATTGTTATTAGCATTAATTTTAAATTAATTTTTTGTGCAAAATTAAATTTTCCTAAATTTTGTTTTTCTCTTATGATTTGGCAAAATTATTTGAATGTAGCTGGAATATGTTAATTTTGGCTGGAATTACCAAGAAATAAAAAAAGGCGGCAACATCATTGCCTCACCAGGTGTAGCACCTAGGGCGCTATTGCATCAAATCTGTTGGTGGTAGATGTAGTGTGAGGCTATTACCTCGTGCTGCAAGCGATGCAGTGGCAGCCTTTGTGCCACCGTCGATGGTGTAGCCAATAGTGGGCAATGAGAGCCCACTTATAAGTATAGTAAAAGGAAAGAGATGTGGAGTAGAATTACAATTTTGCCCTTGTAGCTATATATATATATATATATATATATATATATATATATATATATATATATATATATGTATGGTTTTTGGGGGGGAATTACAATTCTTCCCTTATGTCTTATAACTTTTTGCAATTTTTGTTTTATGGTAAAATTACAATTCTAATCCGCTCACTTATATTTTATTACAATAGGTATTTTGGGATATAATTATAATTATGCCTCTCTTATATAAAAAAATGATTTTATATTTTAAAATTGAAACGTAAATTAAAGTAATTATGATATAAATTTACATAATAGGATTAGGATTGAATTAAAATTTTTAATTCTGTTTTTTATTTTTTTAATATCTTAATAGGATTTAATTAAAATGTTTAGAAAAATGATTTTTTTTAAAATAAAGAGAGTTTCTAAGTTCGAAACTTTTATTTAATTAATCCTAAAATATTTTAGTATAACAATAAGAATTTTAATATGATTAATTTTCTTATTAAATTTTGAAAGTTATTTTTCAAAGAAAATTTGTATTAAACAAATTTATTATGTTCGGAAAATTACCAAATTGGATTTGATTTAATTTCTAAATGTTAAAAATATATTTTAAAGTTGCACATGAAGCCAATTAGAATGACATGCTAAGGGTGTATGTTTATATATATTTGTTATGTATGATATATCACTAATGCCATGCAATGAAATTTAATTAAAATATTAAATCACTTGTTTATATATTAAGTACATGTTGAAAATATGATTTGTTGTCTTCAAATTTTATATGCATAAAACTAGAATTTTATTCATGAATAACTTGTTGAGCAACTCAAGATTATCAATCAAATATGTTTAATACTATAAAATCGAGTTCTACTTAACGAACTTATACGATTTAGATGAGTTACTTATGATCATATAAGATTATATGCAATAGTTAAGTGAAATATATATTATATATTTAGACAAAGAGTTGTCATTTAACTAACCTAATTTAATTTATTTTGATTTGTTGAGTTACTTAAGGTCATATAAATTAAATAGGATTCTAGCCCATTAGAAGATCTAAGTGAGATTTCTTGAATTAATATTGAGGGATATTAATTTGCAGAAAAAATAATAGGAGACTAAATTATGATTAAAGATCTTATCTAAATTTACTTTTAAGTATTTATGCATGAAACTAATACTCATTATCTTTACATGAATAGGTTGATATATTATCATGAGTAAAAATAAATATACCCCTACATAACATATTTGATGTTAATAAAGTAACCGAACAAAATTTCTTGGACCGGTACCAAAATGTAAAAATTATTCTTAAATAAGAAAGAATGTTATATGTTCTTGAAAAATCGATTCCTCTTATTCTTGATGAGGACATTAATAACAAAGTTATGATTGATTATCAACTTCATATTAATGACAATGAGAAGGCTATATGTGTGATGTTAGCCACCATGTAACTGGAATTCCAAACATAACATGGAAATATGGATGCTCATATAATAATTATGCATCTCAAAGAGTTGTTTGATGCAGCTAGTAGAACTATGAGATATAAAACCTCTAAAGAATTGTTCCATTGTAAGATGATATAGGGCTCCTTATTAAACACCTATGTGTTGAGGATGATTGGCTATAATCAGATCAATTAGGCTTTATCATGGACCATAAGTTAAGCGTTGATTTGGTCTTGCAATCTAAACACAAAAGCCTACTTGGAGCATCTAGAATGACAAGGGAACTTGTCATTATTATGGCAAAGAAAACCAATATTCTTGAAATCGTGAATGATAAAACGCTTATTGAAGCTTCTACTTCATATAAGTTTGTGATTAAATAAAAGTAAAGTGAACATACAAGTTGGTAATGAAGAAAATGTTGTATTAATTTTGTCAAGTGGGCTGATACTAGAACTTGATAAATGTTATGTTGTTCTAGCACTTTCAAGAAACATCATATCTATTTATGAATGGATTTAAATTTATTATTAAGAGCAAATGTTGCTCCTTCTATAATAATGATGTTTATTATGGATCTGGTTAATATACAAATGGTTTGCATATACCTAATCTTGAAATGTCTATGTTTAATATAAGTAGCAAGATGAACAAATTAGATAAAAAAATATCCATACTATTTATTACATTGCAGACTAGATCATATCAATGAAACAAGAATCATTATGTTATATAAAAAAATGATATTTAATCCTTTTGATTATGAATCATATGAAACTTGTAAAGCTTGGTTATTGAGTAAGATAACAAAAACACCCTTTATTGAAATAGTAAAACATCTAATGAATTTTTGGGTCTAATATATACAAATATATGTGAATCAATAATGATTCATGTCATAGATGGATATAAATGTTTCATCATTGATGACCATATTGGATATGGTTATATGTATTTAATGAAAGTCCGAATCATGTGAAATATTGAAAGAATTCATAAATGAAATTGAAATACAAATTAAAAAGGGTATTAAGATACTTTGAATGGATCGAAGTGGTGAATAATTTAACAAATATTTTTAAGATTATCTAAAAGAGAATGAGATTCTCTCATAACAGACACCTCCTGGAACACCACAATATAATGGAGTTTTTAAAAAGAGAAATTACACTATATTGGATATGGTGTAGTTCATGATGAGTCATACAAACCTTTCACCTTTTTTAAGGGGCTATGCTCTACAAACTACTTCTTATTTTTTAAAAAGAGCTTCATTAAAATATATTGATAAGATTTCATATGAGATATGAAATCAATCTTATCAAACTTAATGATTTAAGATATGACATTTATATGAAGTGTATTGTATCCAAAAAGTTAGTAGCTAAGTTAGATAAATATAAGTTTATGAGATATTTAAAAGAAATTATTGAATATTATTTATATCATCCTGTTGAGAAAAAGTGTTTGTTTCAAAACATGTTACCTTTTTACAGAAAAAAGTTGTTCCTTAAAAGAGCAGTGAGAGGAAAATAAAACTTAAAGAAGTTAAAAAACCATAATCTAACATGTAAATACAACCCGAGTCTAAGGCTATAACATTGGATGTTCATCCTGAAGTTTGATTAGTACTTAAAAGTGCATTTTTATCAAGGTTTTATATCATCATTTTGCACTTGAAGTATTAATAACTCCTTAACTAGAGCATGTTTTATAATAATAGATCTGATAATATAAGATAGCTTTAA
>Ga0325400_1004103_pt1 | contig 13414 bp, 16 predicted proteins | sample PopdelMetagenome_2_FD_205662 | JGI IMG/M metagenome (GOLD analysis project Ga0325400, IMG submission 205662) | Populus deltoides microbial communities from Bellville, Georgia, United States - Xylem-PdKOR-R1 | ecosystem: Host-associated > Plants > Phyllosphere > Stem > Wood/Secondary xylem... | reverse complement strand
TTATGTTTTCTTGATTAATCAACTTATCTAGTTCTTAAGGCTGCCATTAAATTAAATTACTAGTGCGGACACTGTGGTTGTTTGATGGTTAGGGTTAGTTATACGGCGGATCCGTTAACTAACCAATGTTAAGAAAAGATAAATATTCAGAATATAAATTGATGTTTCGTTTCCATGATCAGTTCTGATTTCTGTAGGTGGATGTGTGCTTGTGACCAAGGTTTGTTCTCTTGATAATTTTCTGATTTTATTAAATTTTGTTTGATAGTTTTCTGTTTTCTTTTGCTTTAGCCTAGATAACGTCCAAACCCCCCCAAATTGCATATCATCTAGCATAAAAATCAGACTTGAACTTCCTCATGGGATCGACCCCGTGCTTGCTCTATACTATCTTGTGTGTTGTGTTTGAAGCTAGGATAATTAATTTGTGTGACCGCGACATCGCAACATGGGGTAGTACAAGGTTGTTAAAATCACGATTTGACTTGTAAAATCGTATGATTTTACTAGTCAATGTAGGCTTAATGTGCTAAATCGTTCATAAAACTTGAAAATGGGTGAAATCGTTAAAATCGGGTGAAATCACGTAAAAACACGATTTCAGGACCGTTTTAACGATTTTGGCAAAAAACATATACTGCTCATAACCCTTGCCTCAACGCTCCAGCTGTCCAACAGTTATTGGGCCATTGGTTATTGCGATTTGCGCGTTCTTTCATCTCTTTCAGCTGTTGATACACACACAATCTACATAGAACAAACAAAATCTAAATCCCTAAGCCTAAAATTCAAAATCCCTAAATCTAATCTCTTTCTCTATTAACAACTCACGGCTTAATGCTGAGACGACTTCCTCTTCATAAACAGCGGCAGCACTCTCCTGGTAACAACTCATGCCTGCCAACCACCGATTCATGCCTCACGACTTCCTCTTCCCCATCATCAATGGCTCACAGCTTCCCCTTCATCAACAGCGGCAGCGCTCTTCAGGCTTCAGACTGTTCACTCTTCATCAACAACAGTCTTCTTTTTTTCCATCATTAACAGCTTCCTCTACAGTCTACAGTCTACACCGTAAGTTCCATTTATAATGTCATTTTGTTTGGTTGCTGAGAAAGTTTTGGAAAAAGATGTCACCTTTTTATTATTTCTTGACCTGTCTCTTTTTTTTTCAATTTTATGTTTCGTTAAGATTGTTACCTGATTAATCCTTAAAAGTATTGGACAAGTGATAACTTAACCTGTCACTAGTTTTCCCTAGTTGATTACTTAAGAGTTACCTATTTGCATGAGAATAGAAAGAACGACAGCACAAAGTTCAACAACTGAAAGGTTTTTCTAGTGATATTTTTAGTGCTAACAAGACCACACATTCCACTTACTGCCAAACCACACCAATAGGTGGTTAAAAAAAAGTGATTATAAAAGAAAACAGTGTGATTCATAAGGAGGTAATGTTGACATCACTAGGGGTTCGATAAGTTTTGTTCTTAATAGTACAATGATACTCTTTCTTTTTTGAATTTATATTCTCTAAAAGAGATTAAAAGTTAGGATTGCATGCCTTTGCTGTTTCATCCATTTGTCATTAGATGTTTTTTTATGTGTAAACCTTCTGGATTGAAAACCAAACAAGAAAACAGCAGGACAATGCCATAATTCCTCTACAAAGTAATTATGTGCCTCTGTATGATTGTGGATATGCATTGGGTTTGACTTCAGCAGATGGTCCTATTAACATCGAAGGGTAAATGATCTTAACTCATATACCATTCTCAAATTTCATGTTTTGAATATATAACCTTTTTGGTTTGTGTCCGACATGCTCAGAATACTTGCAGATATCTTAAGTTGCGTAAAACTTGTTGATTGATATGTATGTTGCTATGTATGTTGAAAAACTCAGGAAATTAGCATTCATGATGATTTTTTGATTGTAATGGGGGCATTGTATGTTATGGGTTGGCAAAATATAATGTATTAGAGAGTAGTTAACCACAAGGGATATTCATGTGGATGCGTGTTTATCACTAAGAATCACTATAACCTTGTTTTTCATTTTCGTTGGCAACTTGGAATGTGTAACTAATTACAGACTTTAATGAAAAGAGGATTTAAGAAAGATCATTAGAAACTCAAGTTTGTTCAACCCATTAGAATAGTTTCTGCATTCATATCCTTCATCTATATAACAAGGATCTTGCATTTTGCATCAGATAATAATCTATTGATGATTTTTTGTGGCTAATTTTTATTAGTTAATGAAAAGTTACTTAAATTATGTATGAATTTTTATTTGAACCATGTATTTTAAGATGCTTGAACTATGTATGAATTTTTATTTGAAACATGTATTTTAAGGTGCTTGAACTATGTATGAATTTTTATTTGAAGCATGAATTTTTTTAATGTATTTTAAAATTCCTTACGATTTTACGATTTTACAATCAATTTTTACGATCCAAGTTTATTTTGCATTTTCCGTGCTGTGTCAAAAATACGTTTTTAAGAATCTTGGGGCAGTACATTATGATTTTGACCATTCTGGTTTGTGATTTAAAGTTTATGATGGTTTATTCCTTTTTGTCTTCTTTCTCTTTATTGAATTTTAATATTTCTCTTTATTCTTCAGCAACTCTACTCCTATATCTAGGAATATTGGCATCTCTGGGGGTGTTGAATTTATCAATCCTGTAATAATGGAAGGTGGCAAAGGATTTCTATCAGAAAGCTGAATAATCCAGGCTTTGACGCAAAGCCAGCTTTATCTCCCCAGTATAGTCCAGCAATAATGGAAGTTGGCAGAGGATTTGCAATGTGATTTCTGTGGAATTGGAATTACTCCTCCATGCGTGTGATTTAAAGTTATATCTGCTACAAGAGCGTGTGAAAAGGCAGTTTATCATCATGTCAGAATTGAAAATGTGGTGCAAGAGATTACAGGGATGTTAGTGGTTTAGATTTTCTTTTTGGGTATTTTAACATTGTTTGGTGCTGATCGTGGTTTGATATAAAGTTTATTGGCTCTGATTCAAATATGTTTTTATGAAATCTAGGTTGATTTTGTACTGCAATAATAAAATACCATTATTTTAACAAGGTGTTTGCTGAAATGCCACTATAAAAGTTTTAGCTCTTCCCAAGGTTGTAATACTAGTTTGATAACAAGGTTGTGATATTAATTAATATTGCAAGGATTATTTAGTCATTAAATGAAAAATAATGACAATTTTATAAATAAGCAAACATTATTTGTAGACGATGATGTTAAATGTTAGCTCGCATATAAAGTTGAGGATGTAAATTATAATTTGTTAAGCTATAATGGGTGATTACATTATAAACCAAACTACAAGATGTTAAGGATACTTTTTCCAATTTCCTTTTAAGTTGGTAGATGGATTGAAAAGTTGAAAATGTTGAATTTAGGTAACACAACAACCTGTAAAATAAGTTTCATGTTGGATTTAAAAGATTCTCTTATGCTTAAGCTATTACTGAAGGTAGAGGAAAAGAGTTTTAGAGGTTGTGTTATGTGAGTTACAACAGTTAAAGAAAATAATTACTTAGAAAGAGATTGTGAAGGAGATGATAGCTTGAAAGAAGATCAAGATAACTTATCTTTGAGTTTAATGCTATTTACATGGCCTTGAACCTACATAGACGTGTTCATACAAAGGGTAGAGTGGTAAATTTATTTTCCACTTACAGTTTTAGACTTTTCAAAAACACAAACCTAGAGTAACAATAACTATACGTAAAATATGCTTGAGTTTTGGGTTTTGTTGGGTTTTATCACTACAATATTTAATAGTTTTACTGACGGAATTTTTTCGTTGGCGTGAGATTAACACTCCATCGACGAAAATTTTACCGACTAATTCATCGACGGAATGTGTCCATTGATATACTGTTCGTCAGTAATTCCACTATTTGTCGTTAAAAAAAACTCGATGGTTTTACAGTCGAAAAATACTGATGAAAATACTTTGTTAGTATATTTCCATTGGTGATAGTGGCATATGAAGTAATTTTTTCAAACTCTCTTGAATATACCAACAGATAGATTCCGTCTATATTCATATCAGGAAATTACCGACAAGTACTTCCATCGGTGATAGTGACATAGGCAGTAAATTTGTTCCAACTCTTTAAAAAATACCGACGGATGGATTCCGTTTGTAAATTCATCCATGATAATTAAAAAATATTTTTAAAAATAAAATTGTATAGAATAATTAATATAAAATTGTATGGGTAAAAAAAGAAAATAAATAAACAAATAAAATTGTATACATTTGAAATATGTAAAAATAAAATTGAATAATATAATAAAATTTTATATTAATAAAATCCAAATATTCATTACAATTTTATTTGTACAAATAAAAATTAAACTAGAACAATGGTGGCGCTGGAGGAGGAGGCTAATCGTTCCAGGAACCATACGACCATAAAGAGGGCTCACACGTACCTCCCATTTGTGATCTCATGTCCATCACTATTTGATGGAGTTATTCATAGTCCACTGAGAGTCGCTCATATTTTTTGGTGAGATGAGCCATGTGTTGTTGCAAGGCCACGATCTCTTGAGACTGGGTACTCGATACCGATTGGGAGCTTTCAACGGTTGAGATACTACGAGCCGTTCGCAAGTTTTGGCCGTAATGTTGGAAAGTCCGTACATCTGATTTTTATCGATTCCATTAGACGATCCTACCTCCATCCACAAATCCAGATTGAAACCCAGGTGGGTCGAAGGATCATCCCCGTATCTCTTCCTCAATCGGCTATTGTATGTCTCCTGAAAATTAAAAAAGAAATCATCAAATTCAATTCAAGAAAATAATAACTTACGAAACAAATGGTTCAATAAACATACCATGAAGTGTTGAGTGCGGTTGTCAATGAATTGTTGCACCTCTTTTAGTGGTCTTCACTTTGCATGTGCGTCTCTATAAAAAGCTTCATTGGGCTTGGCTCACGTCTAAGAAACGTAGCCTATAAGAAAAAAAATATTGCAAGTTAAATATATTTATAAATAACAACAAATTAATTAATCCTTGATGTCATTAACATTAATCTTACTATCCGTTTCGAATGTGCAACGAATGGAACGGAGCCACCGGTGTGTGTGGTAATCGAACTGTGAATTTGCCAGTTCCGGTTCTCGGCACCAGACTGTGAGTGTCGTGTGAACCGCTCAGATGTCACGTGCTGGATATATTGCGCTCATATATCCTCCAGGATGTATGGCGGCCTGAAATCCCTCCAAACCGCCACGTCTTTTCAGCCTTGTAAATCCTTATCTCTAGCGTATTTTTTTGCTTTTTTCTACGCTTCATACCAAAATCATGCAACCTACATCCATGAACAGATTTTATATTAGTTTTTTCTTCTACAATTGGACATTGACTGCTATTACCTTGGTTCATTCTCATTGCATTCATAACCATAATCATGTAAGGATTACTGTTGTCATCTACAACTCCATGCATGTTGCTAGCACTAGAAGTTGACCCATCCATCTTTCCTACCTTGCTCTCATTACTCACAAATAGCTTTTTGTGTGCATACCAACACATGTAATCCTCCATGAATCCTTTGTGTGGAAGATGCATCGTTACAACATCTTAATGAATAAACTTTTTATTCTTACACTTCCTGCATGAACATTTAATACTGCCTCCACTAAAATTTCTCAGAATAGATATTGTGAAATTAATAAAACTTTGAACCTCATTACAATAATCCATCATCTGCAATCCTTGTGGTAAATCTCGATACATCCATGAACGATCATCCATGACTTCTATCGAACCTCTATAAAACAATGATGACAACATATATTAATTAACTAAGTTAAGTAAGATTATCCAACTTACTTTCAAACATCTCTTAAATATTCAATATCAATTATCTATGACGTAAATACAAATTTATACACATTAATTTATGAGAATTACATCTCGACAATAAAATTGATAAAAATTAAAACAGGCTCGTTAAACAAGTCATTGTTTATTTCATTACAACACACTTAAGTCGAAAAATCGATATAAGTTTTAACAATTTATAAACAAATATAATTTTACAAAATCTAAAACAAACAAGTACCAAATTATAGATTCATACTACATGTACCAAATTATAAATCCAAACTACATGTTTGAGAAAAAAACAATAAAACAAGTAAACTAAACACCCAAACAAAATACATATTCTAAAAAAAAAACCAATAATAAAATTGACATTTAAAATTGTATTAAAATTAAAAAAAGATAGATTTACTTACTAAAAATAAAAAATCCACAATAAGTCAGAACACGGATACTAAGACTAGAAAAGATTTTGTTGAGATGAGGAGGCAAGGAGTTGGTTGCTGGTTGTTAATGTTGGGGGGGGTTGGGGTTAGATGCCCGGGGGGGGGGAAGAAGGAGAAATAGAGGAGGGGAAGGTTGATGGCCTAGTCATATATTAACTATTATCGATAGAATTACCAACATAATTATTTTGTCTGTCTGACCAACATAATAGTCATATATTAATTATTACCGATGTTCACATTTCCAACTTCATGCATGTTGCTAGCACTAGAAGTTGACCCAACCACCTATTCTTCCGTGCTCTCATCAGGAACAAATAGTTCTCCGTGTGCATACCAACACAGGTAATCCTCTATGAACCCTTTGGTTAGAAGATGCATCGTTACAACATCTTGATGCAGAAACTTTAAATTTTTACACTTTCTGCATGGACACCTAATACTACCATCAATAAAATTCCTCGGAATAGATGTTGTGAAATTAATAAAACCCTGAACACCGTTGCAATAATCCATCCTTCGCAATCATTGGGGTGAGTTCCGATATATCCATAAACGATCATCCATGACTTCTATTGAACCTCTATAAAACATAACAAAAATATTGGTTTTCCCTGACATTATCCAACAAACTAAAAAAACACTTAGGTTAAATATTCATTATCAATTATCAACTATCAACGTTTATACATACAAATTTATACATATATAAATTTACGGAAATCACAACTTCATAAAAGAATTGATAACAATTAAAACAGACTCGTTAAATAAGTTATTATTTATTTCATCACAACACATTTAATTCGGTGTAATTTAAACAAAATTTCAACAATTTACAAACAAATATAATTTGACAAAATCTAAAACAAACTATAACAACTACAAAATTATACATTCATACTACAAGTTTTCTTTGACAAATAACAATCAAACAAATACATACATTAACAAAATACATATACTAAAAAAACAATAAAATTTACATTTAAATGTTAAAACTAAAAAGGATAGATTTACTTATAAAAAATGATAAAATCCACAAGAACGAATATTGTGACCACGTACAAAAGTATAAGAAACTTGAGTGCTTGTGTTGAGAAGAGTGGAGAGTTGGGATGGGTGGTTGGCTGCAATTTGGAAGGGGAGAGGTGAGATGGGAAAGAAGAAGAGGAAGAAGAAAGAGAAACAGAGGAAGAGAGTATTGTCGGCAGAGTGGGTATATAATGGCTTACCGACGAAATGTACCCGTCGGTGATTCCGATGGTGAAAATGTCATGTCACTGTATGACTATCTCAGTTTCAATCCGTCGGTAAAATCATCTGAAAAAAATCCATGAAAGTATCACGTCACTGTACGGCTATCTCGGTTTAAATCCGTTGGTAAAATCATCTTACAAAAATCCATGTCACCACACCATTGCATCTTTCCAAACAAACTGTATAGACCGTCGGCGATACGGTCAGTCTATACCAACGGAAGTATATTCCAACCGTATCGCTGACGGAATAATACCGTCATTATATACCGACATAGTTGGAAATAGAATTATTCTATCGGTAAAAATTACCGACGAAAAAATTCTGTCTATAGGTTTTTGCTGGTTTTTTGGTAGTGTTCATTGACTGCATTATCCCTCAGAAAGAGGTTAATTAGTACTGTAATTCTAAATTTACATATTAATCCTGGATATGGACTCGGTATTCCCTGTAGATTAACTGCTTTAAGCCATCCAAATTACATGAAGCCAGCCATTATATGCTGTGATATCAAACTTCTTTGAATTGAAAACAAAACCAACTGGAACTCAAAATCTCAAGCATAAATTAAGAAAAGGAATCAAGAAGAAAATTGGGTGACCCTAGGATCAAAAATATAAATCACCGTCTCTGTCCCCATGCCATTATTTCGCAGAGCAAGATCATCAATGCTAGTTCATGGCCAGCGGCAAGAAACTGCATCCTGAAGCCATAACGTTGGCCCCTACAGGTCCTGATCAATGAGGTAATCACCCAACCTCTCAACTATCATGTTACACTGTCCTGGAGTCAATGGCTCATCATAAAGACCAATAACAAGAGCTTGGGAGGTTTTCTTCACAGTGACGCCACCAGAACCCTGAAAATTGAATCATGCATGCAACAACATTAAGATGTGAAATACGAAAATACTTCCCCACATGTTTAACAACATCCAAGAATTTCAATGCGTTAGTTCTCACAGGTCGCCTTCTGCTAACCACAACTAAACCTAATGAGGCCAGCCTTCATCAATTCTAGATTGATATAAGAAACATACCATGAAAGGTTTTACCATGAAAATTACGTTACATCTGTCTGCCTACCTTGTTGTGCTATCAAAGGGCAAAGAAAAAAACATATCATGCTATTACTAGGTGGTGCCCGTGCCAGCAAACGAAAATGATGCGTCCTACGACAGATCAGGGACACCTAGTTACTGGCTATACTTTTCAATAAAGCAAAAGCAAAAGGCTACCTGTCATCCACGTGTTTCTGTTCTCTTGTGTCCACAAGAGGCTTAATGAAGGAGACTGGCTAAGCATGGCCAAAGTAATTAAGGGCTTTCAAAGGTAGTCAGAACGTGAAGTTCTGTTAGATATATTCTCTTGGTTTTTATATTTTAAAAGTATTTTCAAAAAGAAATTTGAAATTTGAAATTTTTTATTTTTTTATTTAAATTATTTTTTTATATTTTCATATTATTTTAATGTACTCATGTAAAAATATATTTTAAAAAATTTAAAAATATTATTTCTATATATTTCAAAACAAAAAATATTTAATATACTCTTTGGATTAATCATTCATTCAAGGAGTTAAAAGTATTGAATTCCAAGACAGAGAGAGTTAAGAGGAGGGAAAGTTCTCGACAACATCAGTAGCAGAATATCATCAATAACAGTAGTCTTCAAGGAACGAGTCCTTGAATCAAGAAAATGGCAAGTGAAAAGATCATATGATAAAACAACGACTATACAGCTTACTTGCCCTTACGAAATATTTATACTAGTTATGGTAAACGTTAGATATGATGAAAGATTCAGGGTAAAAGGCTTTTATCCGGGAGCACCAGCATTACCCTTCTTGTCATGTGCCAGACAATAATATTTCCACAACTTTAAGCATCCTAATAAAGTTGACACCATAGCATGTTCTCCATTAAAATGACTACACAGTTGTGACTGCATTATAATAAATTATGCTGAATATGGCCCCAGTATAAAACCAAAATCACTGAATTATCTATTTCATGAGAACCAAGGCAAGTAGAAATGAGAAATGATGCAGCACCTTCTTTCCACGGATCACAGCTCCAGGCTCTCCCTGGATCACCATGTACTTTGTGCCACCAAGGTGCAACCCAGTTGGGGCAAGAGATCCAGGCTCATCAAAATCTTTCATGATGGCAGATATCTCCTCAGGCTTAAACTGTAAACAGCCAGCAATGAAATGTTTTGGTCAATGACATGTGAAAGAGGAAAAGAAAAATCCAGTGTAAGCCATATCAAGCAAGAAAAAGGCATTCAACAACAGAAGAAACAGAGGCGATAAATGCATAAAATTGCACAATCCAAACTGTGTATACAGACCACAAATGATGCTCAAAGAATTAATAACAAAATGTTTTTGCAGGCCAAACCGCTACACAGCAAATCAAAACAAAGGTTCAAATACATCCTTTAGAAGATGGATATCAAAAGCAAAACGAAGCCCACCAACATCCGATAAATTCTCACACCACTTACCATTTACGTCTTATCATGATAAACTACTTCCTAAATCTAACGGTGCGCCTTCGGAATCCTTAAAAGTCAGAGCCGATCACAAGCTAATTGCCAATTGCAGCATTTTACCAACAATCCATCTTTCAACAATTAACCCAAACAAAATCAACATAGAATTCTTCTTAATATTCATTAACAAGAAAAAACCCTTCATATTTTAATAATTCATTGCCGTTTGCGACAAAAAAAATGTCTTAAAAAACAAAAGCAATCCAAAAATCTAAAACCACAAGAAAAAAAACATTTCTTAGTCAATCATTCGTAATAATAAATCAAACACCACATTGAATAACTAAATCAAAAAATAAAAACATTTAAAAACAAGGAAGGAACTCGTGATTAAAGAACAATAAATCAGATCCAATCGAATCTAAATTATAATAAGATATGGTAATTAGCAAACAAAAAAAATTCAGAAAGGACCTTGGGGAAGGTGGCGCTCTGGGCCCACACACTGCCATCATGGCCGATAATGGCGGCAGCCGTCAGATGGTTGCCCTCGATTTCGCACATCAGATGATCATCAACGTATGTTTGCCACGACATCTTCGATCAGAAAATCTCTACCGTTGATTTCTTCTTTTAGGTGTTTCCTTTCGAATTTCTCTCGTATTCTTGGCTTCTGTTTTGAAGTTCTCTTGTTCATAGAAGAGGTATTTATAGTGCTTTCAAAGCAAGAGAGAGATTATGTATAGTGGGCCCCAAAATGAAGGACATGATTGATGATGGTTCTGCCTTAGTAATTGATCGAATCTTCACCGTATATTTCAACATGATTCAATGACAGTCGTTCACGTTCTCCTCCTCAATTGCTTTAAAAAAAAAAAAAACTCACACGCAAAAATGACACGTGTGTTAGAATTCTTTTCTAGCCAGGGCAATAATCCCGCGTGGCACCTTCGTGGTCTAGTAAAATACCTGGTGCATATAAAATAATAAAAATCTTTTTTTTTTCCGGCATTAGAAAAATCATCCTGTTTTTTATCCCTTACATGAATCGGAAAGGATAGGAAAAATCATCCGGTTTATCGTTGAGAGCATGGATATAATTGATAAAATAATTTTTTAAATAGTATAAATATAGCTTTTTTAATTATATATATTCCAATAATAAAAAGCTATTTATAAAAACGATTTATATTTTAATATATTTCATGTTAAATTTATTTTTATATAATTATATAAGTAATTTAGATATTTTATATATAATATAATTATGATATTATTAATTATATAATTAATATGAGTAATTTATAAAAAAAATATAAAATTTAATGAAATAATATGAAAGTTAAAAGATATAATTTAAAATTAAACTCAAAATTTATTTCTATGAATATTTTTATTTTTCAGTTTTATATGTTACTGTTAAAAATTTAATTTTTTAAAAGTAAATTCAAATTCAAACTTTGAAAAAAACCGTCAATATTTTAAATTTTGATTTTCAATTTTTTTTAAAAAAAATTCATGCTTTGAAAAAATAACCGCCACCATTTTAAATTTTAAATTTTAAAAAAATGACCGCCAACATTTTAAGATTTCAAAATTTAAAAAAATAATCCATCTATAAATATTCTCATATACCTTAATATTTTTTTCTCATTATTCCATTGTTTTCTCTCCAATCAAAAATATATTTCATTAAAATTCATCATGAATAATTCTAATTTTAATTTTTATGATGCTTTTGATTCTGATGATGACACTCCTGTGTTCGCTTTTCAAGTTGCTGCTGCTGTGGTTGCTGAAAAAGAATTGAATAATCAAGGGCGGAGAACAAGGTATCGTGGCTCTATTTTTGGCCACAATATTGTCAATCGTAATAGAAAGGAAGTTGAGTTAAGGTTATATAATGATTATTTTGCTAAAAATTCTAAATTCACTGAAACTCAATTTCGAAGAAGATTTAGGATGAGTCATCGTCTTTTTCTTCGGATCGCAAATGCAGTGGAAGCTCATAATCCATATTTCAAACAAAGGACAGATGCTCTTGGTGTTCTTGGTTTATCTTGTCTTCAAAAGATAACTGCAGTTCACAGAATACTTGCATATGGTATTCCTACAGATCTTACTGATGAATATCTGCAGATCTTACTAATGCTCTTGGTGTTCTTGGTTTATCTTGTCTTCAAAAAGTAACTGCAGTTCACAGAATACTTGCATATGGTATTCCTGCAGATCTTACTGATGAATATCTTCAGATTGGAGAAAGTACTGCGATAGAAAGTCTTAGAGCTTTTGTCAAAGCAATCGTAGAAGTTTTTGGTGATTGGTATCTAAGGGCACCAAATGAGGCCGATATTTGTCGATTATTATCAATTGGAGAGCAGCATGGATTTCCAGGGATGTTAGGGAGCATTGATTGTATGCATTGGAAATGAGAGAAATGCCCAATTGCATGGCATGAGATGTACACTGGTCATTATCGTGAACCAACTACAATTCTAGAGGCGGTGGCTTCACAAGATCTTTCGATATGGCATGCCTTTTCTGGAATGCCTGGATCATTAAATGATATTAATGTTCTTGATTGGTCACCTATCTTCGCTACACTTGCTGAAGGTCGTACTGCTCCTGTCAATTATACAATTAATGGGCATGAATATACAATGGGATACTATTTAGCATATGAGATTTATCATAATTGGTCAACTTTTATTAAGACAATCCCAAGGCCATTAGGAGCACAGAGAAAATATTTTACAAGTAAGCAAGAGTCTGCAAGAAAGGATGTAGAGCAGACATTTGGGGTGCTCCAATCTCGTTTTGCAATTGTAAATGGACCTGTTCGATAATGGGATAAAGAAACGCTTGCAAACATTATGAAAGCTTGCATAATAATGCATAATATGATTATTGAGGATGAAGGAGAAATGAACCTTGGATTTGACCATGAACGTGAAGTCAATTCCTTTATATCAGTGTCACATGGTGACATACTAGAACTACATGGTTTTCTTCAAACTCATAATCGAATCAGGGATAGAGCAACTAGCTCTCAATTACAAGAAGATTTGATTGAACATTTATGGGAACTCTATGGTAACGAGTAGAATCATTAGCTTTGAAGTTTTTATGTCATCATAATTTTCAAGTTTTTTATGTTTTTTTTTTCCCATTATGGTTGTTATCTTTTAAGTTAATTAATCATACTTATTGTTGTTAAGTGTTAGAAGAACTTCAAAAAAGTATTATGAATTGATACCACTTTTATAACAATATATTTAAAATAACCAATAAATTTCTAAATATTTAATTAAAAATACATTACATTAAACAATAA
>Ga0325400_1004102_pt1 | contig 13416 bp, 17 predicted proteins | sample PopdelMetagenome_2_FD_205662 | JGI IMG/M metagenome (GOLD analysis project Ga0325400, IMG submission 205662) | Populus deltoides microbial communities from Bellville, Georgia, United States - Xylem-PdKOR-R1 | ecosystem: Host-associated > Plants > Phyllosphere > Stem > Wood/Secondary xylem... | reverse complement strand
ACATGTTAGTATCAAACATTAAAGTCCATGTTGAGTTTATACTATACTTATTCTTACACCATTAGTGTAACCTTTTCACCTTGACATAATAAACTTAGCTAAACATAATGAAAGAGAGAAACATAAACAAACAAGATAATAACATAAATAAGATATAAGTTAACTAAGTAAAGGAAAGGAAATGAAAAGCATAAACAAGATATTAATATAAACAAAACTTAAGCATTACAGAAATATAAAGAGAGAGAGCAAGAACATGATCTTGATCTGAAAACCAAGATGCCTAAATGCATGACAAATGCCTCCTTTTATAGGCTAAAATTTGGAACTATTGATTTGATGACTAATTGTTGAGTGGGTGGCCACATCTTGACTTGGTGACAAATCTTCTTATCTGAACAAAACATCATTGCTAGCGTCAGAATTTGAACAGATTGTCATGAAAGTTCTAGAAAATTGTCTCAGCTTTCCAACAAAAAAATAATCGGTGCATTTGGACTTCTAGAACTCGAGATATGGGCTGAACACTAAACAGTGTCTGGGCTGCAGGACAGATTACAACTTCTCCGTCGTTGCTAAGATTTGGACTTCCAAACAACAAAATTGAGTCTTGGACTCCTCATGAATGTTTTAGGCCTATGTCTTAGCTTTCTATCCATATAAACCAAATTGAAATCCAAGATCTACAGCTCCAGATATGACCCAATGACTGAACAATGTTCTAGTTTGGACTGAACCAGCTTCTCTTTTCTAAGCTTAACCCTCTCTTTATCTTCTCAATTTTAGTAGTTGAACTCATCAATCAATCCTTTGATTTATGTGATAGACCTACATTTAAGATGAACATTTTCCATAAATTAAAGGTATCTTATATTATTAGACATGTTATTATAAAACATGCTCTAGTTAAGGAGTTATTGATACTTCAAGTGCAAAATGATGATATTTAACCTTCACAAAAATGCACTTTTAAGTACTAATCATTAAACATCATTTATTCTAGTTGGGACACAATCGAGGCATGATACTATTCTGATTGGGACTCAATCGAGGCATGATACTGATGAGCAAAACCAGACCACTGTGTAAGAACAAGGACAAGATCAACCCACTGAGTAAGACCAACCCTCTTCTAATAATTTTATACCAAATGATCAATATCTTGAGAATATTCCTGAGGTACAATCTCTAAACTCTTATCCCAGTAAAGTTGTAGATAACTCTTTTAGCTACAAATTACCTTTCAAGTACAATCAAGGTGAGCCACCAAATTAGTATTTAATAAATCATGGAGAAAAAAGAATAAAGTACCTGATTGCTAACTATATTTGCACCTAAAAATTATCACAACCTCTCAAAGCTTTTGTGTTTAAGTTATCTTTTAAGCATGTTTCGAGTACAATATAAGATGCCTTGAATGACCTAAAAATGGGTTCAAACAATAACTAAAGAGATGATAGCTTTGTAGAAAAATGATACATGGAAAATCATGTCGCTACCCAAGGAAAATAAGACAATAGGGTGTAGGTGGGTGTTCTCTATTAAATATAAGGCAGATGAGTCAATAGAGAGATACAAGGCGAAACTTTTAACAAAAGGATATACCTAGATGTATGGCATAGACTTTCAGGAGATGTTTTCACCAGTAGCAAAGTTAAATACTGTTAGAGTATTGTTGTCTCTTAGTGCAAATTTATACTGGCCATTATATCAATTTGATGTAAAAATGCATTTCTCCATGAGAATCTAACAAAAAAATATACATAGACATTCCACCAAGTTTTACTATATCATTACAAATCGAAGTGGTATGCAAGCTGTAGACGACACTTATAGACTGAAGCAATCACCTAGAGCATGGCTTGGACAATTTATCTTGGCTATGAGGAAATATAGGTTTAAACAAAGCAACTTGAATCATACTCTTTTCTTGAAGCATTAACAAGGGATGGTAACGACTTTGATGATTTATGTTGACGATATGATAATTACAGGAAATGATTAGGAAGAAATCTCTAGTTTGCAAAAGCATCTAGCAACCGAGTTTGAAATGAAGAATCTTGGGGAATTAAAATACTTTTTAGATATCAAAGTAGCTTGTTCAAATTAAAACATATTTCTATTACAAAGGAAATATGTATTAGATATTTTATCTAAAATAAGAATGCTTAATTATAAGCTTGCAGACACACCAATGGTTTAAAACCATGGATTGAGAGAACAATCGAACCAAATACCCATGAATAAAGAAAGGTACCAATATCTTGTTGAAAGATTGATTTATTTGTCTCTTACACCACCAGATATTGCCTATGTAGTGAGTTTAGTGAGTCAATTCATGCATAATCCTAGTGAGGATCACACAAATTCCATGCTTCAGATTCTACGATACTTGAAGTCTTCCCTAGGAAAAAGGACTCATTTTCAAGAAACATAATCATCTAAACATCAATGGGTACATGGATGTTGACTGGACTAGGAGTACTATTGACAGAAAGTCTACATCTAGATATTTCATTTTCATGGGAGACAATCTAGTTACTTGGAGAAGTAAGAAATAAAAGGTGGTTGCACTATCTAGTGTAGAAGCTGAATTTAGAGGCATGACTAAATGACTTAGTGAACTTTTTTGGTTGGAAAGGCTATTAGAAGAAATTGGCTATTCATCCAGTTTTGAAATGAATCTATTTTGTGATAACAAAGCGGCTATAGTGATTGCATAAAACCTAGGTCAACATGATTAAACAAAACATGTAGAAATGGACCGATATTTTATTAAGAAAAAAACTTGAAGCTAAGATAGTTCAATTTCCTTTCGTAAAATCAATAGCACAACTGACAATTTTCCTTACAAAGGTAGTCTCAAGCAAGATGTTTTATAACTCACTAGACAAGCTGACCATTGGAGACATTCATGCACCAACTTGAGGAGGGTGTTGTCGTGAGTTGTCAACAAAAGATTTTTAAAGGTATTATAAGGATTTCATTTGCTATTTGGTTTCCATTGATTATGGAATACTAGTTACTTCTAACCTGGATTTATGTACTACAGTAATTACCTACTTAGAATTGGTCTTCTCCGTATAAACTATATAAGTTGTCACACTCGACATCGTGACAGCCTTAAAAATATTCAATGAAAAGAAAAGGTTTCTGGCATCTTGTTCTTTGTTATGTGAAGGTCTTGTTTAAGGAGTCGTCACCTAGTATTATGGTCACTAGGAACCCTAACTGGTCACCAAAGATTCTATGGTACATGACTAGTTACGTAAAAGGGAAGATATTATCACCCCTTAAACGTCCTGCCTATGGCAGGCTGCATTGTTGGTTTTGACTTAAATTGCTAAAACTTTGTTGGTGTATGCTATGATAGTTTGCTTGTAATATTCATGACTCTAGCGTTAGTGGGTATTCGACTACAGATACTTCCAACTCTAGCGTTGGTAAATATTATGTAACCAAAAACAAAATGAATAATGTTCCTGACTCTGGCGTCAATGAATAAACCAATAAAATGAATTTAAATCTATGTATGCATATTATTTTTTTAAAAGGTATCGTACACCGGATTTGCATTTCATAGTAAAAATCCACAGATTAATTATATAGTGAAATACTTAAAAAAAAATGTGAGAGACTTACAAATAAATTCAAAAGGATCCACAAATATTTTTGGATATATATATATATATATATATATATATATATATATATAAAAGGTTCGTTTGGCCAAATATCAAAAAAAAAAATAAAAGGGATTGGGCCGGTTGGGCCCAAGTTTTTTCTTTTTTATTTTATTTTATTAGATTTTTAGTTTATTTTTTTGGGCTAGGTTCAGCTCAGCTCATGTGGCTGGGTTGGACCCAGCAGGCCTAGTCGGGTCACTTGACGTTTGCGTTTTGTTCCTTGACGTTTTGAAATTTTGTAGTCAAGTCCTCAGGTAAATTGTAATTGGACCCTTACATCTTAGTGCCATTTACAAATTGGTCCTTGGATTTTAATTTCTTGCAATTTTAACCAGAATCAGCCATAAACTTTGATAATTCTTCAATTAAGCCCCTGATTTCATTAATTTCAATTTCAATTAAATCTCAAAACTTATCAAGTCTTCAATTAAGCCATTGATTTGATTAATTAAACTAATCCAAAGTTTAATTAAGTTCCCAATCTTCCAGTTTATATTGTCTTGACCCAAAACAATTTATTTTTCATTCATTTCATTTTTTTCATTTTTTATTTTTCATCATTATTTTTATAAAGTAAGAATAAAAAAAGGGTCAAAATTTAGGTTATGACACAAGTATATTGTTGTATTTTGTAGGTGATATAGAAGTTGATATCTTTCATCACCAATCACCATAGATTCTCTAAAGTTGCCAGCCACTCAACCAAAATCATCACCACCCTTAAAATCATTAAATTCAAAAAATTTTGAGAGAGAGAGAGAGGAACTTATCAAATGGAAATCAAAGTTTATGGTATTGAGATTGATGACTACGTGACAAAAACCATAATGGAACTTTTGGAGGAAAGGCCTGATGTGAGGAGTAGTTGAGCTGAAGGGGGAGAAAAGAGAGGGTGTGAGGAGAAAGAGATTGGGGTTGGGTTGGTGTTGATTCAAACTTTAGTTTAAGAATTTGGTTAAAGTCTGGTTTAAATTTAGACTTGGAGGTCGAGAATTTGTAAGGCATTAGTACTAGGATCAAGAGAATCTGATACTTTTAAAGATTAGTTCATCTTATACATCTTGAACTAATTATCTAGTTCAATTCCTTTCTTTTTCTCCGTTTTCTTAGATTTAGTTCGAGTTGTGAATGGACATGGATAGAAGGACCCTGGATGATCAATAAATGCAAATATAGGGTCTTATGTGATTAACTATTGGAGTGGATAATTTAGGTTATCAATGCAAGTATAGGTCTATGAATGGATTAACTACCAACTCAGGAGGAAAGGAATTTCTGATGTTGAGATGGATAAAAAAACTGCACTGTTAAAAGAACGCCAACCATCCCCGCCTCATTGACAAGAATGTGGTGTCACGTTTAGTACGCTTCTTCCATCGGTAGCATCTCTTTAAATGTTCACCCAATATTTGGATAAGAATTTTTCTTATTTGCATTTAGGCCCTCACATCTTCTTTCTTTTTTTCTTCTTATAATTAAGTTATACCTCTTTTCATTTCTTATAATTTCACCCCACAACTTTTAGTTTAGTTTATTTTCTTTAATTTAATCAAACCCTCAACATTTTCGGGTTGATTTATAATGTCTCGAAATATTTCATCTAGAAACTTTTATCAAAAAATTTCCGAATTCTCGTTTTTATTTAACCACATGCATGAATTTCTTCACTTTTATTTCTCATTTAGTTAGTTTGCAATCTAAGCAACCTTTATTTTTCCCCGGGGTTTATAGACATAGCCAACTGCACACAAGTTCTAGACTTCAAATTGAGGGTGGAAGTCCTCAGGAGAGATGGCACAAGTCTTAGTGAGATGATTGAGTGAGAAATTTTAGAGCTTTATACAGGAAGCAGTTGATCTACTAGCGGAGAAAAGATCTCTCCATACACTACTGCCTAGAGTAGAGGAAAGAGAGATACCTGCTACTGCGGTTGTAGTAGGTGGATGACCTCCTAGAGAGAGAGAGAGGGAGGCACGGGATCAGCAGGAGGAGGAAGCATGGGGGGTGATTTGAGAGGGCCATCACAATCATCATCAGAAAAAGAGAAATCCAACTGGTCCTCTTCCAGGGGTACCCTTTTTTTTTTTATCAAATGTAAGAAATTATATAGATAAAAAAACATAGTTGGAGACCAGCAAGTCATATGTACAGGCATATACAAACTAGTGAAAGAGAACATACTCCCTTGAACAAAAGGGAGACTCCCTGAAACAAAGAAACCTAAACTAGCTAGCTAAGCTAACCAGACAACAATATCAAAAGACCAGAAACAAACGAGTCTACTGGAAAGCAACAGCCAACAAGAGGCTAGCTTGCTGAACCAAAAAACACAAAGCCACCAAGGCAGCACAAAACACCAGAACAATAGCTAAAAGCAACACATAGCAGGCAGACCCAGAGCCACACCCTCTGGACCACAGCAAAAGCACTGCAAAGCAAACAAACCCAGCCGCAGCACAACCAAAGAACCAAACAACCAATACTGAAAACAGTGAAGACCCAAAACACAACCTGCTCAAGCACACATCTACCTACAGAAATCAGAACCGATCCTTGAAACAAAACTCCAGTTTATATTCTGAATTTTTTTATCTTTTCTTAATGTTGATTAGTTAACATATTTGCTGTAAAACTAATCCTAACCAACAAACAATCACAGTGTCCGCACTAATGATTTATTCCAATGGCAGCCTTAAGATTTAGATAAATTTATTAATCTTAACAACCAAGTTGTCTGCAAGTTGTGTTGCTTTGATCGAATGTTCTCCCTAAGTTTAATAACATAGTTCCACAACAATTATCAAGCTTAGTTGCTTCACAAGTTTATATACCATAACTCCAGTTTTGATATCAAGCTTAGCAATAGATTGTTCACAATAATAACTTAGAGTTCGCTCTAGCAATTAAGATAAACAATCATAGGAAATATGCATAGGAAAACAAGCATACTCATTCATAATACAAAATGAAAATAAATGAAAGAATAAATCTCACAGTTCCTGAAATCTGAAGGTTTTTGCGTCCTTGCAACCAAGAAAATGAGTTTAGCCTTGCATATCTATTGAACAACTACTCCTAAAGATGGAAGAAAGCATGATTTCTGGTTTGTAGAGAGGAGAGTTTGTGTTTCTTCTCTTATGGCTGCCACCCCTCTTTCTTTTATTCTACTGCACTCTCTTTCCCTCTTTCTTTGCTCTGTCTTTTTCTCTCCAAATGATGCCTCTATTTATAGGCTTCAATGACAGCTCCTCCTGCACTTATCAACAATGATGGCTATCCTTTGTCAATGGTTGGTGCAGCTTCTTTTGACAATATTCAGCTGCCACCAACAATCCACCATTGTATGGCAGAATTCAGATGTCATCTTTGAAAAATCACATATCCCTCATATGAAATCTTTTTTTGCTGAAATTTGGACTATTGATAGGTTTTTAAGTCAGGAATCCAACAAAATTGAGTTTGCATCAATTGAACTTCTGAAGCTCCAGATATTCAATTTTGAATGGCCAAAGGTCAACATTAGCAGAATACGAGATTTGACTTTGAAGGCTCTGATTTCCATGCTCTTTCTTTTTTTATTTTTCTTGCATTAAATTTCTAGAAAGGTATGGATGTTATATTTTGTTTTCTACTAGAATCACTTCATTTAGACCTATAGAACTCACACTCTGCACAAAACATCGACTGAACATCAAATCTGTCAATTACCTCCAATTTACTCCTTTTTGCATCTTTCATCCAAAAGTGCCTTCAAAACATAAAACAAAGAATATCAAGGCATATTATATATATAACATAGGCAAAACACTAGTTAAATATGGGTGAAACTATCGAATAATATAGTTACATCAGAAATCTCACCTGCTGAGAGGCCAGCTATAACATCCTGGAAAAATATTCCATACAGCAAATAAAAAGATATGGGGACAAGGGGTCCCCTTGTCTAACACCACTTTTCCCCAGAAAAAATCCATGAAGGTCACAATTCACAGCAACAGAATAAGAGGTAGTGGAGACACACTGCATAAGAAGGGAAACAAATCTATCTAGAAACCCAAGCTACCGAAGAAGATTTTCCAGGAAGTCCCACTAGACAAAATCAAAAGCTTTCCTGAAATCCACTTTCAACAGGTTGCGAGGAGAAGAACGCTTCCTGCCATATTTTCTGAGAAGCTCCTGAACAAGATTGATGTTATCACTCATAAGCCGACCACCCAAAAAGGCATTCTGCATGGGGCTGATAATGTCTGTTAGGGCATGAGCTAGCCGACCAGCCAAAATCTTTGCAATCACCTTATATATCACATTACAGCAGGAAATAGGAGCTTTCCAGAAACAAAGAAATCCTGTACAGCCGCACAAAGATTTTCCCCAATAAATATGCCAGGCTTTCTTGAAGAAAAGGGAAGAATAGCCATCAGGCCTAAGAGCTTTGTCATCCCCTATGCTGAAGACTACCTTCCGAATATCCTCATGAGAAACTGGAGAAAGGAGAAGATCATGGAACTAAAGGAGAGACAGGGTCCACTGTGAATGACTGCACTAGCAAGAGGAATGATGCTTTTGGATGTCCCAAGCAGCTGCTGCAAATAATTCACAAAGATAGCTCCCACTTCCTCCAGAGAAGAGCTCAGACGACCATGAGTGGTCATAATGGCTGGAATGAAATTCCTTCTGTGATTATGATCCATCAGTGCATGGAAGAACTTGGATCCTTTATCACTATCCTTAAGGAAGTTGCACTTGATCTTTTGACTGAAAAACTGCTTTTCTGCAAACTTCAAAGTTAACAGCTTTGATCGAAGAAGCTTGTCCTGCTCCACTAAAAACTGGTTGTTCCTGTCATGCTGTAAAAGAGATTGATGATCCGTCAGCTCAGATTCAAGGTGCAAAACACGCTCTGAGATATGGCTGAAATGGAGACAATTGAGCTCCTTCAAATGTCGTTTCAGAAGCTTTAACCTGCGATAGAAAACATACATTGGAGTGCCATAAACAGCAGAAGACCAATGATTAGAGACCACCTCCAGAAACTGATCGTGAAAAGCCCACATGTTGAAGAATTTGAAGTTCCTCCTGCCCTGCACATACTGATCCAAACAAACTTTGGCAGGAGAATGATCAGTAAAAGCTCCAGGAGAATCAAAGTGGACATGAGTCATGCATTGAAGAGAGGACCATAAAGGATTAATGAGAACCCTATCAAGTTTGCTCCACACGGTACCATTGGTCCAACTGAAGGGGCAACTACTATAGTTAACATCCTGAAGGCCAAGGTCTAAGCAGTAGTCTCAAAAATCTAAGGTTTCATAGGAGGACACATGTTCACCATTGTGCTTGTCAGCAGGGGAGAGCACAGAGTTAAAATCGCCAAGGACCATCCAGGAACATGAAGAGATCCAACATCACAGGTCCCTCCATAATGACCTTCTACAAGATATAGTATTGTACCCATAAACAAAGGTAACCCGGAAGCAATATTGGGAAATCAAACTATTAACAGAGAGATGGAGAGCTTGAGCAGAGGAAGAAAGCAAGTCAACAGAGATTGTGGAAGGATTCCAAAAAACAACAATACGGGCAGTAGAAGCAACATCTGCATTGGAGAGCTATTTCCAATCCCTAAGTCTAAACTTGTGCAGTAGATGGCAAAGACACTTCTACATATTGTTGAATGTCCTCACGAAGGTCTATTTCAACCAACACACATGCATATGACAGATGAGAGAGATTATAAGTCATTTGATCACACTGAATAGGTTTGCCAACACTAGCTATCTTGGACAAACATAGGGGAGACCAACAACAGAGAGGAAGATTTGGGAATTTGACCCATACTAGGACCCTTGTCATCTCCTCACAGGAGAAATCAAAATTTTTTGTCATGGACCTCAGAATGAGGGGTCTGCCATGCACCAGGTACAGGCCTCCACGAAGAACAGAGAGCTTGTCCTCCTCTCGGTTAAATCTGTAAATCAACCACCCATAATCATGTATAGTTAGAGAAGCCTCACACTTCCATACAGAGGAGATAATACCATTCAAGACCCTATAACCAGGGCTTTTACCAGAGACATAACCAACCACACACAAGTTCCAGACTTCAAACTGAGGTTGGAAGTCCTTAGGAGAGATGGCGCAAGTTTTAGTGAGATGAGTGAGTGAGAAATTTTAGAGCTTTGTACAGGGAGCAGTTGGTCGACTAGCAGAGAAGAGGTCCCGCCATACACGACTGCAAGGAACAGAGGAGAGGGAATTACCTGCTACTAAGAGCTCTTTCTTTTCTTTTCTTTTTTTTTTTTTATCAAATATAAGAATTGAATAGATCAAAAGTGAAACACAACTGAGAACCAGCAAGTCAAAATATACAGGCATGTACAAACAAGCTTGTTCAAGGGAATAGGCTCCCGAGAACAAGCAACCAACCAAATTAACACAATAAAGCCAAGGGAAAAGGCTCTCTTGGAAAAGAAAGGAACATGCTCCCTTGGACAAGAAGGGAATTGGCCAGACAAACAACAAATCAACATAAGGCTTCAGCATCTAAAAATGCGATCAGCTGCAATCCAAATTGAAACCAGCAGGAACTGCAAAAGCACCTGCGAAGGCTGCAGATACACCAAGGATCTAAACACTGCATTAAGCAGCACCCAAGTATAATAAACTTGCGGCATCAGAGAATCCAACGCCTGAACAAGAAGCAGCAAGCACAACACCAGCAAAAGCAAAGGCCACAGGTAGACCAGTAGCTCTGCAACAAAGGAAACAAGCCTACAAAGGCAACAACATAACAACAGTTGACAGAGCGGACATGCAACATTGCAATCCACCACAACCCCCAGGCATGACAGGCCACAGGCAGAACGCTACGACACAGGCCTACAAAAGCAACTACAAAGCAGCAGAACCAGCAAAAGGTAAAGCAATACCAAGCTGAATATTCACAAGAGATACAGAGAAATAACATAGGGAATAGACTCCCTTTCCAAAAAACTATCCAAAAAAAGTTGAGAAATCATAGAAAGGGTGAGGAAGCAGAAGATGTGTTGCCCTGAGTCTTGGAATTAGCCGTAGAGGAGCTCTTGGCCCAGCAACCCATTCCAACTAGTTTCCCTGGATGCCCAAGGGTTGCAACAGCTCTACTTTGTGTCAAATATTGCTTTATAGAAGGCGATTCAGCTGTGACATAAGTATGGCCTTCAGAAACTTGCACAATCTTTAGAGAAGTAGAAGGTTTGGCACCAGGAGGACTAGACCTTGATGTAACTAGTTTGGGCCGCTTGTGCCCAGAACCAACTATTTTCTCTTCCAAAGCCATTGCTGCTTCAGCAGACATGGGATCAATCCCTTGCTCACATTGAGGCTCTTCCCTGTTAGACTTCTTCTCAACAGCTGCAGTTTCAGCAGAAGGGCTAGAACATTCAGAGGGAAGGGGAATTGTCTAGGAGTGCTTCTTGCGTTTGTGATTGGAATTTTTGGTGCAAGTAGAAATTGTATGTTCCAGGGACCTGCACTGCTTACAAAACCGTGGTAATGATTCATATATCACCTGCTGGGACAGGGGCATACCATTGGGCAAGATGAGATTGATAGAGGTTGGCATGTCAGCTAGCAAGTCAATCTTAATAAGCACTCTAGCATAAGAAAGCCGTGTCATGGAAGCAATTGGGGTATCAGCATGAGCAGGCTTCCCAAGTACACTTGCAAGCTTGGAAAGAAAAATTGGTGACCAACACAGGAAAGGCAGATTAGGAAACCTAACCCAGATGGCATCCTTACCATTTCAGAAGTGGTAAAATCAAAGAACTCATGCATAATTTTCTGAATTAAGGGCCGACCAAAAACATAATAGGGGCCTCCACTAAGCACTTCAATCATGTCCATTTCAGATGAAAATGTGAAAATTAACCATTCGGAATCATGCATAGAAAACTTGGCATTACATTTCCAGGAACTATTAATAAATTTTGATAGTGATGTGTATCCTGGGAATTTGCTAGCAATGTACCCAATTAAACTGAACCTCCAGAGGTCCTTATGCATACCCAAATTAGTTTCCAGCAAAAGGCAAGATGTTGAAGTAGTATAATTAGAAAAGTGCACTAATGAGAAAGATGAAGGAATAGTAGTACCTATGGGGTGGTCGGGGGAGGAAGGTTTGTGGCTTCCTGAGGGAGCTTTGCCTTTCTCTGGGGGTGGCAGTGGAGTGGCGTCCCCAACCTTTGGCCCGGGGCTAGGGTTTCCAACACCAGGGGAGAACCAAGAGAACCAGACTCAACAAAGAGAACATGATGAGGCCTGGTGGTGACAGATGGTTCAACATTTATTCCACAAGGACCAGGAGAAGACAATGGAGGAACAGTACGGGGTGTGCTTTGCATGCCCCTATTTCGATTCTTCACTCAAACCCTAGCACCACGGTTGAAATTGACAACATCAGCGAAAGCTACGGTTGTTCGTGGAGGAGTGGAGTTGAGAAGGACTAGAGGAGTGCGACACACAAGGGGAACTGCTCCGACTCAGGGTTCATTGTGTGTGCAAAGACGAGGGACGCAATGTGCGAAACCCATAGTCTTGCTGGGCAAATCGTAGAACCGAGGACCTTTTCTTTGATTTTGCCATGTATAAATGACACAAAGATTTAGAAGTAGAGTCTATTAGAGTGCAAAGAGCAAGAAAAGAAGAAATCGTTGCACAGTGAGAGGTGAAGAACGCGTACAAGAAGCCAGCGGGTTTCTCTCACTACAACCAAGAGCTTCTCTCTCTTGACTAACTAAGAGCTGATTGAGAGCTCTTACTGAGAGCTCTTTTTTATATCAAATGTAAGAATTGTATAGATCAAAAAACAAGCTAGAGACTAGTAGTACATAAATATAGATATAGCCAGGCAAAGGGAACAGATTCCCTTGAACAAACCAAAAGCAAGATTATCTTGCTGAACTAAAAAGCAAAGGGAACAGACTCCCTTGAAAAAACAAAGGGAACAGGCTCCCTTGAGCAAATAAAGACAACCAAAAAGGGAATACGCTCCCTAGTCAAAGATATTAATTTGACCCCAGCATTTAACAATGCAATCCGCAACAAACCAATGAGGTACATCGAATAGCTAACCAAAAAGATCAATGGGAGCACATGAAGCATACCATCAAAGCAGCCAGGTAAGGCAGAAGTGACAAAATTAGACTTAGAAGGGCGATCAGAAACAACATGCCTCCCAAACAAGAGAGGAGGCATTTGAAGCAAGCAAATAGGCAGCAATGGCAGGGACAACCCATGACATCCAGAGACAAGTAGGTGGGAATCATATCAAAGCCAGAACCAGATAATCCTGTGGCAACTTGCATGAAGATGAGACCAGCCAATGCAAACGAGGCAGCCAAACATGGCATGCACACCCTGAATGTGGAAAGTAGCTTCAAGCAGCAAGGAGAGATAGGCATACCAGCCAAGACATCCCAACACAGACATAGTTAGCACAAACAAGCCATAACCAACACAGCTCGGCAGCACGCATAGCTTAGAGCCCAACCAAAAGCAGCAGCTTCTTCAAGCCTAGAAGACACAAGAGTCTCTAAAGCAGCATAAAACCAGCACAAAGATGCTAGAATACGCAATCCATTCCAGCATACCAACAAGCAACATCGAAGAGGGCAATAATAACCCAAGGTGAGAGAATAGAAAATCAACAAAACTGCAAGCAGCATCAAAAGCCCCTACAAGAAAGCAAACA